>JAABUK010000057.1_pt1 | contig 262686 bp, 76 predicted proteins | sample 5559141 | NCBI WGS metagenome assembly JAABUK01 (sample SAMN10711869, study PRJNA513367) | rock metagenome | isolation source: Antarctica rocks | place: Antarctica: Victoria Land, Pudding Butte nord | collected 2016-01-03 | reverse complement strand
TATATGGGGGCAGCAATGGGGCATGCATGCGCGCATATATGGCCATATATGGCAGCCCTATAGGGAGAGCAGGGAGGAAGGGAATAACAGGGAATCCCTTCCCTTCCCTGGATCAGGGAAGGGAATTGCCCCGGGCCTATCCCTTCCCTTCCCTGCCCCTTCCTCCAGGGAAGGGAAGGGAAGGGAAGGGAAGGTAATCCCTACCCTATTCCGCAGCGTAGATATAATTAGAGGATTTATTAATTAAACTTCCGGCTATATAATATTTAATAAGGTTCTATATTATTTAATTAAATATTAAATTAATTCGATAATCGATTTCGCTATAGTATATAATTATTTAGAAAAAGGATATAGAGTATTATTAATAGTAAAAGTATAAATTATTAGAAAGTAACTATAATCTTTTATTATACCTCTACTCCTACCGTTAATATACAGAGTACTCCGTAATTAAAATAAATAACTATATATAATAAATACTTTAAAATTAACGATCTTTAAATAAGTTAATAAATACGTAAATCTTTACTAAACGTCGACGAATAGAAATTCTAAAATCTGATCGATTTTATCTCTAAGAGTTTATTAATATTCTATATAAATATTATTCTTCCCTTTTTATCTAAATTTATTTACTCGTTACTAGTTCTTATATTATTATAAAGTTAGTTAATATATAATATATTATCGTTATTAGTCTCTAGGCGATCGCCTAGAATCTATATTATAAATTTTTAAATATAAAGAGATTTATATTAAAATACTAATAGAGTAAAAATATCTAGTTTATTTATTAAAGAATTTTGTATCTTATAATATATATCGGAGATTATCTCGTTAATAGGATTTGAATTTCTTATCGAAATAAACTATTTAAAATATTTATAAACTAGAATCTAAAAATAATTCGTTATTTTAGTTTTATAATATTTCTCTTCTTTCTTCGCCTCTCTTATTTCGCTTTAGTATATAAATCGAAGAAATAGAATAATTATATTATTTAAGAAATAGTAAAAGTGAAATATTATTATAATAGTAATAATTATAATTATAATTTAATGAATATAAATTACTCTATTATAATCGTTATTGATTTAGAATAATAAATTATTATATAGAGTTCTATTATATAAATACTCGTAATTAATTAATTAAGAGTCGTTAGATATAATAAATCTCTTATATTAAATCGAGAAACTACGATATATATTAAATTATAATAGAATTCTATTTAAAAAAAAGTTAAAAGTAATATATTTTATTAAAAGAATTAATAAAGCGATAATCGAATAAATAAATCTTAACGTAATATTAAAATTATATATATATAGTATAGAACGATTTACCGATACAAACTAAATTAATATAAATAGGGGAAAATATACTCTACTATATTTAAATTAAATTTTTCTCTCTCTTATTTTTATCTCGACGTAATATTCCTAATTAAGGCGAGTATATATTAATTAATTTATCGTTTTATTTAAAGAAACGAATCTATACTTTAGGTTAAATATTATATTAATAAATATAAAAAGAAATAAATACTCGCTTTAGAAAAGTAAATAATTAGTATAAATCAAGTTAATATATTAATTAAAATCTATTATAGAGATAATTAGAATCTACTCCTATTTTTAAAAATACCTACGATATAGTAAAACTTATATATTAATAAATATTTAGAGTCGACGTACACTTTATTTGTTTATTATGGATAGGGATTTGTACTTTAGGCAATGGTAATATGCCCAATCTTAAGTAGTCTACATCTGATATATATACTACCTCTTTTGCAGAAAGCATCGGCAATGATTCTCAGACTCGCCCTAGCGATAAGTTTCCGCAACCGCGTTAGCCTCCATGAATCCTGTGGACCAAAAACGCTACTGTAAAGACAGACTTTCTCTACGTTGGTGCACGCCAACAGTCAACTCCTTTTACCCCTGTTATTGCCCGCAAGAATTCCCTACCAACACTACAACTATGGTCACTTATCCAGCGCCGTGACAATTGTCAGTAGTAGAGCCACCAGCCGTTTTCACGGCATGCCCAATACAAGTCTTCTTCCCGGCAAGTGTTTGCCCATTCGCAAACCATTGATAGCAACAATCACTAGGTGTCCATTCAAAATTCCATTTCAGAAGCCCATCACAACCCGAAATTTGAGCCCTCAGCCCTTCACCATTAGCACCCAATTCCGCGTCGGGCCAATTTTTCCCCCGGATCTCAAATTGGTCGTATGCAACTTTATAGGAGACATCGCAGGTATCGCCGTTTTCTTTGTGAGCCAAGGGGTCGACCTTATACTCCCATCCATCCGATGTGGTGAGCGTACCGCCAAACTTGTAGTTGTGGGGGTTATTGACTGGGTCGTTGCCATCGCAGCTATTGATGACAGTCGTAAAATGGCCGAGACAGTCGGGGGCGTCTTTGATGGATTTGCCTTGGTCCGTGTTCGATAGGGAGAGGCGGGCGTCATCTAAATGAGGTTGGCCGCGTTTTTTGTCCGTGTATCTAGATCGACGTTCGTCAGTTATTGAGTAATGATGAGAGAGGAAAGAGGTTGGGAGAGGAGAATACTCACTCCTGTGACTTATCGCCTTGACCACAGAAGGTCTTTGCAGAGTCGAGTGCCTTGTCGCCAGAATTGATCCACTTGTCGCCACTCACCCCATGGCATTTCAGATCGTCCGGGGCTGGATTGTTAGATGTACCCGCCCCTTGGCTCTTCCCGACATCAGGCAGGCCTTTCCAGTCTTTAGAAATTTTATCCAGGTCAGCGGGGTCATAGGGAATGTATGGTTCTGGTTCGCCGTCAGAGTCGTCAATACAGTCGCAGTCTTTGGCGTTGCTATTGGGAGGAGTCTATCCGGAAGTCAGATCTTGATTAAATCCCAAGATCAGAATAAAGGGGGATAACCGTATTCGGCTAACACTCACCCCTTTACATTTTCCGTGAGCCTTTAACCCTCCGCACTCGCTACAAAGTAGAAAGGCATTCTCTGGCGGACATTCATCGCCTGCCCGCCGTGTCAATTGGCTCCGTGCGACAGCTGCGTAGCCGATATCCGATGGGGCCCATGCGAAGACGTATGGAAGCTGGGCTATTACAGAAGTGGCATACAAAACTCTGAATATAATCATAGTGAGCGAAAGTTGACGAGCAGAGCTTTCAATGGCCAGTGAAAAGTGCGGATAAATATGGCTCCCAGGGCTGGAGTCTTGTGGATTTACTTAAGCTAGTTGAATAACGCGAGAGGGAGCTTGCATTGGCCTAGCAAGAAGGTGAGACAGACTTTATATAACACATCGTAGGCGTTCACTTCAAACAAGATGCCAACCAGTTGGCACGAAGGCATGACGATGGACCAGGCTGTACAAAGTGGCTAACCCAGGAAACCTCTACCTCGGTGAAGCGAAACGGGTTGATCCCATGCTACATAGTCTTACCATCCGTATTGACACATACGGGCAACCAGCCTGTGCAATACTCTAAGATGGCATGAAACGAGGTGGATTCATGCTACATAGCCTTGGTGGATTCATGCTACATAGCCTTGGTGGTTTCATGCTACATAGCCTTGGTGGCACGGGCAACCAGCTGACGATGACGCAACACTCTGAGGTGGCGCGGGCCGAATTGGTTCCGGACTACATAGTCTTGGCGGCATGGGGAACCAGCTGTTGACGGGCCTGATGGAGTATGACCAAGCCTTCACGTGATTCGGCGTTTCTTTAATGCGTGATACTAAGGGATAAACCTCATAAGAGCACTTCACAAAGCTGCCCTTTGGATGCGTACAAACGACTTACTCGGAGACGCAGAGTTCTCCTTGGGTACAATGCAAGGAGCGTCCGCTGACCGTTGTCCCGTACATTTTGTGCATGAGGTCTCATATGGGCGTTCGGGTTAGATCGATCCTTACGTGTCAAAATTGTTGGCACATAAATTCCTACCGCTGGCCGTCATCAAAACCCTGGTTGAATCACACTACCTTCAACGCAAAAAAGCGTCAGCTGACTATCATCTCAAATGATATACACATGAGATCCTATATGGGCGTCAGGGTTAGGCCAATCCTATGCGTGTCAAGACGATCCTATGCGTGTCAAGATGATCCTATGCGTGTTGAAGATTCGTGGCACGTATATACCTAGCGCTGGCGATATCCAAAGCCGTACTCATATCACACCACCCCAATTCGCCAACAGTGTTTCCTTATTGAAGAAAGTCAGTTCACGAAACGTTTCACTGCCACAAGTCGTCCCATTGTCTGACAGAGGAGACCTTGGCTATGCTGGCCCGTCTAGTCGTACAACCCAACATTCCTCCTATACGATTGACAATTGACTTCGCCGCCCATTCGTTATCCAAACCCGTCCATTCTTTGTTGTTCAGATGACCTCTTACGGCTATGCGTGTTTCATCTAATTAAATGACCCTGACTATGCTAGCCCGTCTACTCATACAACTCAACATTCCTTCTGTAAGGTTGGTAAGTGTTTTCGCCGATCACTCGGTGTCCACAGCCACAAAGTCCTCTGTCGTTCAGATGGCCTCTTTCGGCTGTGCGTGTTTCCACTGATGAGATGACCAGATAGTACTGGAATCTCGCCGACTAAGAGCCAACATGTGGATTGGGCACAGCCCTGACGTAATAAGAGTCAGAGTAAGCAACTATTGTCTCATATATCTTAGGGTCCGCGCCCAGCATTATATATTCAACGGCGATGCCATCAAAGCTTGCACTCGTAAAGGAAGGGCTTTTAGACAAGTCTCTCTACAGCCTACAGTAGCTTCAGTGAACCTTGACGAAATACATGATGCGGGTTTCAACAACACTCATTAGCTTCCTCGCAACAGCTGTTCCGATATGTCAAGCAGCATCATCTTCTTACTGGATCGATAAATCGTGCACGGACCGACCCCTTTGGGAACCAGCTTTCCGAGAATTCTGGACAATGGGCAAGAGAGGAGGAGAGCGGCTTGCATCATCCACGGATACTGACTACGGAGCTGTTTTCAAGCGAATCTTCCGAGTCGAAAAGACAGACAACACACAACTCAATCCCCCTAATTCCGGACCGAAAACAACGGCTTATAACATTGTGCAGGGTAAGTTGATTATATATTTCCTGGCCATCGTGGAGGTTGAAAACAAGTCAAGTAAATTACAACGACGGACACGTCTGACGACGTCTAGGTATCTTCGCAAGCATTGGCGCCGACTGGCATGAAGTGAAGACCGAAGATGAGCGTATTAAGTCTGACGTTCGCATCTATTGTGACAATGGTACAGTCAACCCGAAACAATTAGTTTCTGATGCTGACCCGAGTCATTAGATGTACGGTTCAAAGAAGGAACCTCACCGAAAGGGAAAAAATACTGGGTAGACCCTGATAACCGCATGGCTGCATTAACCGGGCCTTCCTGTCTAAGAGACAAGGTAGCCGGGAGAACATATACATTCCGTCAAGCCAATCAGGCACCCTCGGACCAAAATCCAAACCCTCCACAACACAATGAGGAACGCAATACCATAACTGTGAGTACACCCATGTGAGCGCCCCATCGGTAAACTCATATCTCTAGATTTGCGATAAGCTTTTCGATGCGAAGACAAATCACCCTAATTTGCCTATGAACCTTGGTGAAGTGCCGCTGGAGAAGGATATGACAAAGCTCCCCCTGGGCGTCATTGACTTCAACTTCATGGTCTCACATACGATCTTACATGAGGTAAGGCAAGTCCTCTAGGTCTATGCGTATCTGGCACCGCGTAATTCGGATGTCGATCGACGCGCTACGTTCAAGAACCAGTGATACGTAATAGCTCCTTACTGACAGGAATAATTGTAGTGGACTCATACACGTAAGTATGCTGCCGAAGACGAAAAGGACGACGGCGGTCCCTACGGCTGGGAGAATGTCGTCAAGAAGAAAGCCCAGAATGCGGTCATCAATGCAGACAGCTATGGTCAGTCTCCCACTTCAGAGTGATCTTTGCGTCGTGTTTCCATCATGACCTTTCGTGGCGAGTGCAATGGCCACTTAGCTACGTTAGTAGGGTATCCGCTCACAAGATGTAGCATATATGGGATTGTTCGCCCTTCTCGCTGATCACAGCCCACCAAGTGGCGGGGGGTTCACCTTGCCGCGCAAGGACGATGGCCCCGACGCCGAGAAGGATGCGATAGCCGGTCAGCTGCGGTTGTATAAAGATCTCACCAAGAGGTGGCTTCGAGAATTCCCTGCCAGAGTGTTCGTTTCATGATTGTATTGGTGGAAGTACTGGGTCTCAGGCATTGCTAAGAGGTATCTGTGCGAGAAGTTTTCTCTTGTGGTTGATCGGTCATATGTGCATTTCTTTTGTTGATTTGGGTCGCTGTTGCAGGTTTCAGTAGGAGATGCTTGGCTAAACACATTCCTTAGCAATTGGAAAACGACTTGCATTGTTCCTCATTCCCAATGTTTGGGTCACGTTTCCAAAAGACATTGTATGCTTGAATGAAAATCCCAAATGCTAATGCAACCATGACTCTTCGTCCCATTACCGATCGGATTGTTCATCTTTACTTTCTATTTCCCTTTGTATGTCCCCTTTGGAAGATCGAGCCGTTTCTGCTGCCCGTTCGATCTTATTCCTAGCATGCACTTTCCTTCTCAATGCCGTTGGCTCGGAGCCAGTCCTGCTGCCCATGGCAATGGTCCCAAACCCCTACATTTGCATCGGCCGATCGACGGCGGGGAGTTGCAACACAGACACCTAGGGTAGCATGGTCGGTTGCATTGGCAAGCTCTGGTGAGAACGACTTTCGAAGGGATGCCTTTACTTTGAACGGGACTTTTGCCTTGAGCTCCTGCCTCTGTAGACGCTGTCATTTCAGTCGCATACTGAGATACTTCCTTCTTCAGGCCATCTGTATTTGCATGGTTTGTAGCTGGCTTGGTTTGGGAAGGTGCAGTGTCATGCGAGGTAGGGCGCTCAGCAATCGTCGGCTTCGAACAACAAGACGGCATAAGGCTCTTGGCTATTTATGATCTGGAAAATTTGACGGACGACATGGAGGTTGGGTGATGTTCAAGTATGAGTCTGTTTGATGTGACTTAAGGTGACGCGGCGTCTCTTCTACCGTATGGTAAAGAAAAGGTTGCAGATAGGGACCGCAGACTATATACCATAGACTAAGGCGTCGAGGCGAGTGTTTACCACATCCCCGTTTAGGCAACTATTTTTCCAATTGCCAATAGATCTTCTTCACGGTAACCAATACATTTCTATTAAGATTATGCGGAATTTTCAAAAATTCTTCGGTAAAACCGAACCACTTCAACGAGATCTCAATATATAGTATTTAATAACTACGATATATACCTTTAAAGAACTTATAATATAAGTTTTAAAATATATAAAGATCAGGTTTTAATAATTTATTATATATTAAATAGTCTTGAAGTCGAGAATTTTAAAAGACGTATTATGAGTTCGGAAATCCTTAAAACTCTTATTAAGACTCTCTATTCAATATCGTAGTATAACGTCGATAGAATCTAGATTAGTATTTATAAAAAGAAGTATTAAGGGTTAGTCGTTAGAGGATAGTAAACTTTATATAAATATAAATAAAACTAAATAAATTTAGATATAAGTTTATATTTAATATTTAAAATTAAAAGTCTTAAATATTCTATATTAATCTCGATTAATACTTCGTATAGTTATTTTAATAAATAATACGTCTTAGTTTACCTCGTTATTTATTTTACAAAAACTCGATTTTAAAGAGAGAGTTATTATTATAATATAATATTAATTTTAATTAATTAACCCTATTTTAATTTTAATTTAATTTAAATTAATTTAGTATTATCCTAGATTTAATTTAAATTTAAAAAGTTATTATACTTTTATTTTAATATAGTTTAAACAGGAAATAAGTAGTACTTTATATATTAATTTTTATTTAGATAATAATTAACTCTACTCTAGTTTTCGTTCTTTATTTTTTATTTTAACCTACTTTTATATTATAATAAAATTATAGTTTAATAAATCTGATTTTAAATTTAATAAATATCTAGATTACGCTTCGGATTGGCGTGGGGATCCCTAGAGGGAATACTAGGGTAAGGTGGGGTAGGGTGGGGCGTAGGGTAGGGATCGCGGTTCGATCCCTACTCTAAGCTGTGGGGTAGGGATCCCCAAGGGATCCCTACTGCGCCAAGGCGGATTTCTAATAATCATTGTAATAACGCTGCTGCCCCCATAGATATACGCACTTATGGCTACTACTACCCCCATAGATGCGCGCACTCATGGCTGCTGGTGCCCCCATAGATGCGCGTACTCATAGCTACTACTACTGCTGCCCCTATAGATATACGCACTCATGGCTACTGCTGCCCCTATAGATATACGTACTTATAGCTACTGCTGCCCCTATTATAGATTAATAATAAGATATATTATAGATTATACTATAGAGAGACGATTATTATAATAATTATTATAATTAATATCTACTATTATTCTTTACTCTTTACTTTTTAACCGATTTTAATCGAAATATTCTTAAGAATAAAATAATAACTTTAAGAGAAAACGTTAATATTAAAATATATTAATAAATATTTAAAAAAGATTAATTTAAAATTTAAAATGAAGCTATTATTTAAGCGTCCCCTTAATTTTAAAATAAACGAATTAAATTATATCTTTTATAAAACCTTCGGTTATATTTAACTCTAGGTTAATAATAGTTTTAATTTCAATATTCAATAATTATAGGTCCGAGCGCTTATTTATAACTATAATTTTTTTTTATATTTATAGCCCTTATTTATAGTTATGACCCTTATTCTTAGTGTTAACCCTATCGCTATTACTTTTAAATAAGGGTAGTAGTAGTTATAAATACGCGTATCTATAGAGGTAGTAGTAGCTATAAGTAGGTATATCTATAGAGGTAGTAATAACTATAAATACGTATATCTATAAAAGTAGTAGTAGTAGTAGCTATAAGTATATATATCTATAAAGGTAGTAGTAGTAGTAGTTATAAATACGCGTATCTATAGAGGTAGTAGTAGCTATAAGTAGGTATATCTATAGAGGTAGTAATAACTATAAATACGTATATCTATAAAAGTAGTAGTAGTAGTAGCTATAAATATATATATCTATAGAGGTAGTAGTAGTTATAAATATATATATCTATAGGGGTAGTAATGTTATTATAATAATTATTAGAAATCCGCCTTAGCGTAGTAGGGATCCTTTAGGGATCTTTATTCTACTCTACTCTATTTTAAACCCCACGTTAATAGATTTTTATACTAGGTTAAAATAGAGATTATACCTCGATCCCTACCCTACCCTACACTAATCCGAAGCGTAATCTAGATACTAATTTTATTCCTTAATATAATTCTTCTTTTTCTTTTCTTTCTCCTCCTCTTCCCGTTAATACCTCTCTCTCGTCGACTATCGATAAATAGACCGAATTAAGTAACGGCGCTTTTAAAAATATCGAATCTAATTACTCTAATAATAAAAAAGAGAAGATAAATAAAAAAAATAGAGATAATAAAATCGATAAATTTGAAAAGTAAATATTAGTATATTTTAAATATTATTAGTTTTATTAGAAAACTATCTACGAGTTTATATCAAAACTCTATATTAAATACTAATATAAGAATTAGTAAAATTAGTAAATCGGGGTTCTAGATAAAGTTTTATTAATAAATTTAGTAGGTTTAATAACTCTATAAATTATTAATAATTTAAATATTAAACGAATAAATTTATTATATACTCTATAATATACATAATTATATACGTAATAATATATACTATAGTATAGATTATAGTATAAGTTATAGTATACCCTATAGTATACGTAATAGTATACGTAATTTACGTATATTATTAAATAGTATATATATAGTATACGTAAAGATATTCTAAATAATATACGATATATACTCTTTATAATAATTTTTAAAATATTAAACGAAAGCCCTCTATAGTATATTTAATAATATACGCTATAATATATACTATAATATACGATATAGTATAATTTTTATATATATATTCTCTTCGAATATATTTACGTAACGCCCTCACGAGAGTTTTAATTAAAATTTATTATTCTAGGCCTAGTAGGTCGCTAGTATTAATAGTTATTATTAGAAATTATTATCGTTAATAATAATAATTATAAAACTTTATTTATTTTAACTTTATAATAAAATTAAATTACTAATTTTAGTAAAATAAATTTAGAGTTATAAATTTATTAATAAAATATTACCTAGACCTTTAATTTATTAAATTTATTAATAAGATATTAATAATCTTATCTATACGTCGGTAAATCGAAAACCGGTTTTAGTAACTCGGGGTTATTAAATAAATTACCTCGGGCGCCCGAGATAAATTTAAGGCGCCCGAATAATCTTAAGCGCCCGTCGAGCGCCCGCCGAGTACCCTTCGAGTATTAAATCGCTCGATAGGCGCTCGACGGGCGCCCGAGATTATTATAAAATACGCGTCGGGCTCTTAACGAGTATAATTTAAACCCGGAGCTTTAAGGGCCTTAACCTTAAAAGATTATATAATTTATTACCTAAAATTTTAATGTTCTGTGATCGCCTTTATCGACGGTAGCGACCCCCCGGAACGACCTTTAACGCTAGCAAGTTTTGATCCCCGGAATCGATCGATTTAGGCGAAATCCTCGCGGGGGTGATGCGCAGGCCATACGCCAGGGCATGCGACAGCGGTTATGGGGGTGCGACATCGACAGGGCCATGGCCATGAATGGAATAGGGCCATGGCCATGAATGGATTAGGGCCATGGCCATGAACAGGGGCCATGGACGGGGGTCAAAGTTGGTGGCGCACTACTAATTTAGCGCCCGTTTTAGGTTTGCTCGGTATACGCCCGAGTGGCCCTAGGCCCCTTGGCTGTATACCTCGGGCGTACGTCGAATCAGTAGATAAATATCGCGTTTAAGGCTCCTAAGGCGCCCGTCGAGCGCCCTAAACCACGATCGAGTCACTTTTCGTTTTATCAACGTAAATAAGAGTTACTAATAATATCTTATTAGTAATTTTTACTAAGAAAAGTTACTAATAAAATACTAGTAACTCTATTCGCGCGGGCGGTAACTCGGTTTTAATAAAAGTTTCTAAAATTTACCGATAAGAGATAAAGATAAAATATATAAATAAAATAAAATATAAATATTATAAATATTCTAGATTCCTCTAAATATATAATAAATAGGGTAGGTTTGAATAAAGGCGGGGAAAATATATATAAATTAAAAAAAACTCGATATATAAATTAATATATAAGTTTTAGTCGCTATAAACGCGTTTAATAACTCTAGAAAAACCCGATTATAATCGATAATATAGATATCGACGATAATATAAATAAAGTCGAGTTTATATAGGGTTTATTATAATTTAATCTAGTTTTTAAATAATTTATCTCTCTATAAAACTTCTATTAATATAAATTTAAAATAAAGTCAAGTCGATCTAGTAAAGTTAATAATAATTAAGATTTACTCTCTAGTATATTTTCGATTAATACCGAGGATTTCTTCTAATAAACTCTAGGTAACTCTATTATAATAGAGGATAACGAAGAAAAAACTAGCGAAACTAGTAGTTCTAATAGAGCTACGAGCGTTAAATTAAAAACTAATACTATATACTTTCGAAACTCCTACCCGAGAGAATAGTTAAAGATATACGGTTATTTAAATTCTTTTACTATTATTGAATCTACTATCTCTTTTATTAATAACTTTCTCTCTCCTAGTATCGTACTACTATCGGTGAGTCCGGAAAAATAGTTTTGTATTATCGCTACTTAATCCGTGCAAAATACGCATTCTGTAGCCTTGGTAAATCTTGGCGCCAAGATTTTTAAATAAGAGTTAAGGTCTGCGCGGGAGAGTTATTTAATCCTAAAAGTAACTTTATAGCCCTATAGGGTAGCGCTAGTAGAAATCTAATTAAAAATTCGGAATCTAGGCTAAAAATGAATTTAGTTAGATATATAAATTCCTATATAGGGCCCTAGTCTAAATATTATTAAAAGTTAAAGTTAAAAAAAAAAGTTATTTAATCGCTATTTATTCGCTATATAATCGGTATATTATACGCTTAGAATACGGGATATAAGTAGATATATATTCCTAGTATTTTACGTATTTTCGGTATAAAATACGTAGAAATCGGGGTTTCCGAAGTTACCGATAACTCTAAAATCGAGGAATATAAATTATTTAAAGAGGTAGTTATAAAGTAATAATAATTATCGATTCTTCAAATATTATAGTCCTCGTTACTCTACTTTCCTATAAACGGTTTTAGAATTAAGGAGATTTAGTATTAAATAAAAAGAAATAAGAAATAATTAAAATTATTAATAAAAAATAAAGAGAAAAGAGAAAAGAATTATAAATACTAGGTATATTAAAAGAGACTATAGTTAGGCGAATACGAAATAGGAAATATATAGAGACTATTATAAAAGTTTGAGATTAAATACTCAATATAGCGAGGAAGTAAACGGGGACGACTAGTAGCATCGGTAAAGCGGGAGACCGCACGAGAAAATCGAGGTACTAAGTATACTTTTTACTACTTTAGACGGAAAGATAATAAAAAAAAAAAAAAAAAAAAAAAAAAAAAAAAATAGTAACTTCGGATTTAAGATTTTAAATCCGTGATTCTCTACTAGCGCCGGGTAGCTCGCTAAGGCTATATAGAGCGCTATAACCACGCTAATTTAATTTAAATTTTAAATTACGTCGATTCACGAAAATTATATATGCGCGTAATACCCCCTAAACTAGCGCAGTATTATAGACTATATAATTTACTTATAACTATATATATCTAACTATCTACTACCGGTACTACTTAGACTAGTTTATTCTAATTTATTCAAAATTATTTAAAATAAGTCGAGGTACTAAATGCGCATTTAGTAACTCCGGTATTAAATCGATCTCTAGGGCTAGTATATAAGTTAAATAGATCTAAACGCCTTTTCCGTCTTTTTCGGTAGAATACGGGCTCACCGCTTTACCGATATATATATAAATAAAAAATAATAATCGTAGATTAGTTTTTTATTCGTAGAAGAAATAATATATTCTTATACTTTATAAAAATATATAGTATATAATATAAAAAGTTCTAGAATAATCGACTACTTTTACCTCGTATTTTATAATCGACTAGATTACTAAATTAATAATTTTAATCTAACTATATCTCGGAATATATAGTCGATTTATAGTCGACTATTTATTACTATTTTTATTAACTCTCTAAATTAGTAATAATTACGATATTTTTCTATTTATAGAATATTACTACTATTTTTAATATACTATTACTATTTATAATATACTATTATAAATTATAATATATTACTACTATTTTTAATATACTATTACTATTTATAATATACTATTATAAATTATAATATATAATTACTATTTATAATATTCTATTATTAAATATAATTATATTATATTAATTTATTTATAGATTATTTTCTAGAATCTTCTAGAATCTTCTACTAGAATATCGTAGAATTATATAAAATTTGAATAAATTATATTAATAATAATAGGTTACTAATAATAGTAGACTAGTATAAATTACTATAAATAGATCTATACTACTAATAGTTACTTAATATTAATAATTAATAATTAATATAAAGAGAGAAAAAAATACTTCGAGAGAGAGATCGAGTTTTATATATTCGTCTTCTTAATTCTAGAACTTTCTATATTTTAAATTCATATTACAAATTCGATTATTAATCCCGAATATATTATTAATAATAGTAAATTTTATCAATAATTACGAAGAGAGAGAAGATTCGAGAATCTTCTAGAATTTTAAAGAACTAGATTATTAATTATTCTATTACTAATCTTAATTACTAACTTTAATAAATAATCTTGATTTATAATATAGAAAGCTCTAGAATTAATATAAGAAATATATAAGTCTCGATTTCTCCCTCGAAATTCTTTCTTCTCTCTCTATCTTAAATTAATACTATATTATATACTATACTAAGATATGAATCTATTATATTATCTATTATATCGTCTATTATATTATCTATACTATGAGTTTTATTATAAAGAATTTTATTAATTCTTTATAAAAATATCTTTTTATAAAAATATCGAACGATACGGTCCGAATTACGAACTACTTTCTCTTAAAAATCAAGTTTATTTATTTAAGAGTAAATACTATAAATAAGAATTTCTACCCTACGAAGAAAATAAAGAAAATTAAATAAATTATTACTATTCTATTAATAATTCTATAGAATTAATAATATATTAATTAATATTAGAGAAAGATAATCTGTTTATAAAAAAATTATCGATATTCGAAAATCGAACTCGTTTCTTAAACTCGATTAAGTAATTTCTATAATTACTATAGAAATATAAATAAGAATATCTCTATAAAAAACGAAAAATATAAAGAAATATCTTAAAGCTTAGGTACGTTATTATATATATTTATATTTATATTAATATATCTATATTAATATTAATATTAATATTATTATATTTATTAATTATTTATATATAAAATCTTAGTTTTAATTTTAATTATTTATCGATTCGAGAGAGTCTTTTTTTAATAATAGTAGACTCGCTAAGCGATTTTCCGAAAATACTCTAAACGAGGATTATAATCAAATTACTATAAAAGAGAAGATTATATATTTTTTCCTCGAAAATTATATATCTTTTCGAGTCATTACTAGTAATTTTCTTAAAGATTTATTATTTTATACTCGAAAGTAAATACTTTCTATTAAAAGTTAATATAAAAATTAATTATTTATTATAGAGATATATTGGATCTATACTATAATAGTAGTAAAAGTCAATTAATACTATTATATTAAACAAATATTAATAAAATAAAAGACGAAATTCTATTATTATATAATAAATATAATAGTAAATACTCTCTTACTTTCGCCGACTAGACGGTTTCAAATTAAGACGAATATCTCGGAATTACTTGTTACGAACGTTATACGGTATAAGTTTTACCCTATTTAAGGGTTGGACGGATACCTTTAATAAAACTATTTACTATAATTACCGAGTAAATAGAGTAAGTACGGGACTATTTACTATACTCACTAAGTAAATAGAGTAAGTATATTACTCTTAGTATAATTTCCTTCTATTATATAAACTATATATTTTCCTAGTAGATAAGAGCTTTATATTTAACTTCCTTCAAAACTTTTAATTATAGATTCTAAATATAGGTATTGATTAAAATATTAATTAAGTTTATTAAACCTATTTAGTTTTATTTTATATTAATACGAAGTTTATTATTCTTTAATTCTTAATACTTCTTTTTATAAATATTAACCTAGGTCTTATCGATATTATATTTAAATATTAAACGGAGAGTCTTAATATTTTAAATACCTTTAAGATAAATATCTTAAAATTAATAAAGACCTTAGCCCTAAATACCTAAAACGATACTAGAAAATATAATATTATAAAAGAAGGGGACCGTATTAAGGTTACCCGCTTAAATTATTATTATAAAGAGCGCGAGAAGCTTAACGACTAGCTATTATAATTCTAACTATTCTTCGTATTTAATAAGAATACTATACTAGTTATTAAATAAATAATCTTTATAATAATTTATATAAGAGGTAATATTTAGAAATAGGTTAAATTATTCTTAAAACGTTATATAGAGGTAGTAAATAATATTAATAACTTATTAGTAAAGCTTTGGATAGAGAACTTCTCTAGGTTTAAAACCGAGATTCGCTATATATTTAAACTATTTAACGGACTAGGACGATACTACCTTTATAACGATATATCGACGAGGACTGAAAGATAATATAAAAGACGAACTTATATAAATAGGAGCCGTTATAAAGGACCTCGATATATTTATAAAATAAGTAATTAAAATTAATAGTTAGTTATACGAATATATAATAGAGAAACGCTATAACGGAGGAGTTAACGGATAAGGACGTTTAGGAGTTTATAGTAATAAATATAATTCGGCTAGTTATTATCGCTATAAGAAACTTAACCCGTATAATTATATATTAATAAAACTCGATTTTACTAAGAAAGAATTTATAAAAGAATTCTAGAAAAGAGGTAAATAATAATAAAGGGGTAAAAAAGTAATAAATTATTATAATTATAATAAACCGGGCCATATCGCTAGGAACTATTACTCGAAAAATATAATAAATCGATAATAGTTAAATATATTTAAGAAGGAGATACCGGATAGTATAGCCGGATCCTCTAAGAATTTAATATAAAATAATACTACGCTTAACGATTTATTAGAGAAGTAGGGGGAAATCGAAAAGGAGATTATTTAAAGAATTCGAGAACTCGAAGGATTAAATAATAATAATAATAAAACTCTAGAGGAAGATTTAGTGGAAGGATAAAAACAAGGATAAAGTATAGTAAATTCTAAAGGATAACTTTAGGTAGTAGACTACCTCGATAATTTTAGAACTTCATTTATTATATTAGAAAAGAAACCCGAGGAAAAGAAGAAAGAAAAAAGATAACCCTCTAGGATTAATTATACCTATAATAAATATTACCCACGATATAGAGAAATATACTAGTTAGTATATATAAACGAATATTATAAATATTATTACGATAGTTTAGGAGAGCGAAAGTATATCGTAAAACTAGAATATAATTATAATTAATAGAATAACTACGTTAGAGATAATTATTCGTAGTATTTAGTTAAGAAAAGAGAGAATTAGGTCTTCCTAAACTACGATAAAGAATAGTAATTATAATTACGAAACTAGATAAGTTATAATAGGGAAACGAAATATTATAATTAAAATAAATAATATTATTATTTAGCCGAAGATTACGAGAGGTACTTCGAGTTTAAAGAGTACTATAAATTTCTATTTTTATCGAGAAAAGACTAGTCTCTTATATTAAGGGAAAATATAAGGAGATTAATATATTAATTTTAAAATAATATTTATACTTAACTTAATACAATATATATATATAAATACTAGTAAGAGTTAACGGATATAAGGTTATTATAATAATAGATTTAAGAATAACTAGTAACTTTATATCTCGAATAGTAGTTTAAATAATTAATTTATTAATTTAAAAAAAGAAGGAATAATATAAACTTTAATTAACCGACGGGTCGAAATTATTAATAGAAAGAATAAATAAGGAAATATTCTTATTATTAATTATTATTTAACGCTACTATAAGGAAATTACCTTTAATATAGTAGGAATAACTATTTATTATATTATTCTAGGAATACTTTAATTAAAGAAATATAATTTAATAATTAATTAGAAGAAAAGAGTATTTATATTTCCGTATATTAAAGATCTCGTTAATATAATATTTATATATTTATAAAGGATATTTATAAATAAGAAGTCGAACCGTAACCCGGTCGAAGCTTATAATACTTTATCTTCGTATAAAGATATTCTTATATAAGGATCCGACTCGATATATATTAATTAAAGAGGTTAGTAGGGCGAATAAATTAAAATTTCTAAAAATAAAAACGAACCTCTTAATATTCTTAAAGAGTATTAATAATAGAAGTATCTTTTTTAGGAAGAAATAATTATAAAGGTATTACTTAAATATTACCTATAGGATTATAAAATCGAACTCGAATTAAATAAATAACCGACGTTTAAACCTATTTATACTTTATTAAAAAAAGAACTCGGAGTATTTCGCGGGTATATCGACGAGAATTTTAAAAAAGGGTTTATTCGAGAATCTAAATTACTAGTAGGTTATCTAATTCTCTTTATAATAAAGAAGGATAGAAGTTTATAATTATATATAAATTACCGAAAGCTAAATAATATTACGGTAAAGAATTAATACCCTCTACTAAATATTAACGAGTTATAGGATCGGTTTATAATAATAAAAATCTTTATATAACTAGATCTTCGAGGCGCGTATAATTTAATTCGGATAAAAGAAGGCGAGGAGTAGAAGATTATTTTTAAAACTAAATATAATTATTATAAATATTTAATAATACCCTTCGGATTTATTAATATACTAGTAACCTATTAAATATTAATTAATAATATTATATAAGTATATTTAGATATAACGGTAATTATATACCTCGATAATATCTTGATTTACTCTACTAATAAGGAAGAATATATTTAATATATATAGGATATTTTAACCTATTTATTACTAGCTAGACTTCTCTTTAAACTAAAGAAATATAAATTTTATAAGGAATTAATTAAATTCCTTAAATTTATAGTTAATACTAGAGGTATTTATATAAACTTTAAAAAGATTAAGAGTATTAAAGAATAACCTATATTATATAATATTAAAACGGTATAAAGTTTTTTAAAATTTACGAACTTTAATAGAAGGTTTATTAAGGACTACTCTAAAAAGGCCTTACTATTAACGGATATTATAAAGAAAGATATCGTTTTCTAATAAAGGAAAGAATAATAATAATCTTTTAAGGCGTTTAAGAAGGTTTACGAGAAACCGCCGGTATTATATTCCTTTTAAAGTAACGAACTAGCTCGAATCGAAACCGATATTTTAGATTTAATAATAGGTATTTATATACTTTAATAAAGAGACGATAAGTAGTACCCTATTATATATTATTCTAGGAAAATATTATTAGCGGAATAAAACTATAATATTTATAATAAGGAATTATTAGTAGTAGTATCCTTATTAGAATAATAAAGAGTATATATAGAAAACTATTTAGATCTTATTATCTTTACGGACTATAAAAATCTTCTTAACTTTATAATAACGAAGTAGTTAAATCAAAGATAGATTAGCTAGTTAAAATTATTAAAATAATATAAATTTGAAATCTTCTATACTCTAAGGAAGGATAACGGTCGCGCCGATATATTTAATAAACGAGAGGACTATATAGAGGATAAGAATATAATAATATAACTAGTTCTTATTTAGTAATAGGATAGATCGCTAGTCCTAATATAATAATTAGTAGCGACGTTATATATCTTTATTCCCGGAATCATTAATAGTATTTAGAAGGAATACGAGAATAATACCTTAATTATAATATTAAGAAGTTAGTAGCTATAAACTAAATTATTAAAATATAATAAAAAAATATACCTTCCTAAAGAATATTTTAAAGAATTTATTCGCGATTATTATAATAATCTAGTTTAAGGATACCCTGGAGTTATTAAAATTATAAAGTTTATTTATAGAGAATATAACGTACTAGGACTAAAATTACACGTCGAGAAATATATTAAAGAATATATCGAATATTAATAAAATAAGTCTATAAGGTATATTAAATACGGTTAAATTTAATTCGCTTCAATACTAGAGATACTATAGGACGATATTATAATAAACTTCGTTATTAAATTACTAAAATCGAAAGACCCTATTATAATAGAAATCTTTAACTTAATAATAGTAATTTATAATAAATTTAATAAATACGCTATAATAATACTAATTAAAAAAACTTATAAGGCGGAATAAATCGCCTTCGTACTACTAAATTAATTAATTAGGGATTACGGGATACTTAAATTAATTACCTTTAATAAAGATAAATAGTTTATTTTAAACTATTAGAAGATATTAATTGATACTATTAAAACCAAATTACGGATATTAACTATATAGTATCCATAGATAAATAGATAAACGGAGCGGACGAACTAGATAATAAAGACGTATTTACGGTATTATATTAATAAGAAGTAGAATAATTAGGTAAGGCTTTTACCTATAATTTAACTAATATTTAATAATAATTAATTTAATACTATTAAGTTTACGCTATTCTTCGCAAATTATAATAAATATATTAATATATTCCTCGAACCTAAATAGGGACTAAACGCGTAAAGGGTCTTAGTTTATATAATTAATATAAAGATATTATACCGGGATATATAAATCTAAATTAATTAAATAAATACTCGGACTAAAAAAACGGTGAATAAATATCGAAAAAAGTATTTTTAGTTAAAGGAGAGGGATAAGGTATACCTCCTAATAAAAAATATAAAGAGTAAGAGATTAAATAAGAAACTAGACTACGTTAAAGTCGGATTATTTTCGATTAAAAAGAATAAAGGACTAGTTAATTATAAATTAAATCTTCTAGCCGACGCTAAAATATACCTAGTATTTTATATATTTTTATTAAAGTTAATAGATTTTAATATACTTTTATAAAATACTTTTTATTTCTCGATTAAAAAAAAACGGAGTTTAAAATAGAAAAGATTTTAGATAAAAAAGATTAAAACTACCTCGTTAAATAAAAAGAATATAACGAGTTAGAGAATACCTAGGAGTTAGGTATAAATTTTAAAAACTACCTAGATCTCCTATAAAGATTCTATCGGGAATAAAGGGTACGACCGATTAATCGAATTTATCCTCGAGTTATAATTACTCGGAGGATATATTAAATAAAAAGTCGTTAGGTTTAGGACTAATATCGTCGACCTCTTTATCTTTCTTTAATTTAATAATATTTTCTAACTCGCCTTTAACGAATTTCTTTTTTCTTTTTTAATAACTCGACTTCGGTTTAAACACGAGTTTATTTTATTAATATTATTTTAGTTTCTTTCGATTTCTCCTCGCGTAGCTTTTAAAGGCGGGACTACATCGCGGGCGAAAAGAATACTAATTTATATTCACGCCTAATACGAATATATTTTACGTATTTATTTAAATAACCCCCGATTTTATACTTCTTAAGATACCGTTTATTAACGTAGTATTAATAAATCCGTATAGTTAACTTCGGGTTAAAGAGAGATTTACGAAATTATTATTTATAATAAAAGGATAAAGAAAAGGCGGGGCTAGATATTAATTATAATAAAAAATTAACTTCTAGGATAAAAGTCTCGGGAGGGGAACCTAGTATTACGAATATTATATAATATTAATTTTACCTTATTTAAGGGTTGGACGGATATCTTTAATAAAACTATTTATTATAATTACCGAGTAAATAGAGTAAATATAGGATTACTTATTATATTTACCGAGTAAATAGGGTAAATATATTACTTTTAATATAATTTCCTTTTATTATATAGACTATATACTTTCCTAATAGATAGGAGCTTCGTACTCAACTTTTTTTTAAACTTTTAATTATAGATTCTAAATATAGACGTTTATTAAAATATTAATTAAGTTTATTAAATTTATTTAGTTTTATTTTATATTAATACGAAGCCTACTATACTTTAATCCTTAATACTTCTCTCCACGAGTATTAACCTAGGTCCTATCGACGTTATATTTAAATATTGAACGGAGAGCCTTAATATTACTCTTTATTATTTTAATTCTTAATAGGATAAAAATCGAGATTAATCGGAATAAAAAATCTAAACAATCGATATAATTTCTAATATATCTATTTAATTTTACAGAATTATTATTAGAATTCGAAATCTAAGATAAAATATTATCGTAAATTTAATAATTCATAAATTCATAAATTTAAATACTAAATTTTTAATAGGATTATTAGTAATAAAGTTTCGAAAAATATATTACTATTAAAACTATTTCGATAGAATTATAATACGAATTATAATATCGAAATATCGACTATTAAGGATGTTTCTTATATTATTAATAATATCGTTCAAGATATTTTATCGTAGATATTTTGGGAGAATAAAGATAGAAGAGTTATTAATAATACTATAAATAAATCTCTTATAAAGGATGAAGAATTAAGAGATTCTCATTAAGGTAAATTAATATTTATTTACTTTTATATTTACTATTTATTAATTTTTATTATAGATCTATATCCGATACGGAGAATTCGAAAAATCGTTACGTTATTTAAATATTCATATATTAATAAACGTATACTCGATAATAAAATTAATTTAATAAATATTCCAACGCTTTACGCTATTAGAATAGCTATTTATTACTTTATCTATTTATTAATTATTTATTATTATATTTATAGATTAAGCTACTCGCTAGAATTCTATATATAATATATTAAATCGATTTCTATATCTATATAAAACTATAATAAACTCTATTAATATATCGGATAATATTAAAAATAAAGATCAACTTTCGTTTTCGAACGAAGATCTCGAATTTTTAGACGATTATCTCGATATCTTTAAGATTTTTATTAAAGCTTCTATTTAACTTTAAGCCGATAAGTATCCTACTATCGTTTATATATATCCTTATATATAGGAAATTCGATAATAATTAGAAGTAAAATTTGCTTAAAATACTCTAGTAAGTTTTTTCTTTATTTAGTTATTAAGTTATTAATTTATTTATTTATTAACTAGTTAATTATTTATCTAATAATATATACAATCTAAATCTACGAACGACTATCGACGAGGAATTTAAAAACTAGATAAATAATTCCCAAAATTTAATAGAAGAAATTGGAAGTCCGTTTATATAAATATTATATTCGAAATTTGTTAGGCCATAGTACCTAGGGTATTTATAATAATATGAAAGTAAATATAAAGCCTTAGTAGGAGAATAATCTCTATATTCCGATAATAGAATTAATCTCTAAAGAGTTAGAGCGAGGGCTCCGAGTCTTTTATTTCTAAAAAAAACTCTAAAGTACCGGAAACTATAATATAATACTATAATACAAATAGTATAACTACGCCGTATACTCTTTATATAGGATTTATATATTATATTTAGTAGTTACTATAAAGCTAGTTTTAATATAATATAATAATTACCTCCCCTTCTAAAGGTTTCGCCCTCGAAACTAGTAGGTACTAGTTTAATACTTTAATATTTTAACGAAAGAGTATAATATAGGAGAATCCAAATCTAAATAGACGTACGCGTAACGCCTACGCCTTTTATCTAATTTTATTAATCTCCTATTTTAATAATAATAATATATTAATAAAAAACCTCTAAATTTAGTAGGAAAAAGGGAGGGAAATAAATTATATCCTAAAATTAATAATACGTCGCGTACGTCTCGTGTACTAGCGTAGTTATATAGTCGTAGATTATACTAGGTATTCGATAAAAACCTTAAAACCCGAAGGGAAAAGTAAAAGAACGTCGGTAAAACGAAAAGTGGCTCGATCGTAGTTTAGGGCGCTCGACGGGCGCCTCGGGAGCCCCTAATACGATACCTATCTACCGACTTAAAATACGCCCGAGGTATATAACTAAGGGGCCTAAAGTTATTTAGGCGTATATTAAATAAACTTAAAACCACTATTAACGGGCGCTAAATTAGGGGTACGTTATTAATTTTAACCCCCGTTTATAACCCCTATTTATAATTATAACCTTATTCTATTTATAGTTATAACCCTATTTCATTCGTGGCTATAGTATATTCCATTTATAACTATAGTCTTATTATTATTATATTTTTATTATTATTATTATCGTACCCCTAAACTCTTAATAAATACTTTAATATATATTTTATATATTACCCCCGCGAGGATTTCGCCTAAATCGATCGATTCCGGGTATTAAAATTTACTAGCGTTAAGAGTCGTTCTAGGGGGTCGCTACCGTCGATAAAGATAATTATAGAATATTAAGATTTTTAAAAATTTTAGGTAGTAAATTATATAATTTTCTAAAGTTAAGGCCCCTGAAGTTACGGGCTTAAAAGGCGTTTATAGGGAACTTAATATTAATTTTATAACGACCTCGGGCGCCCGTCGAGTACCTATCGAGCGTTAAAGCGCTCGAAGGGGCGCTCGATATATACTCGGGGCCGTTTAAGCGCCTCGAGCCTACTTCGGGCGCCCGAGGTAACTTACCTTTAAGCCCCGAGCCGCTAAAGCCGGTTTTTAATTTACCGGCGAAAGAATATTATAATCGCCGTTAAAAACTATAAATCTTTATTATTAGTAGGGCTTTAGCGATATCGGCGGTAAAGTAAATTATTCTACCCTATTATTTAGGAAGAACTCTAGTTATAGGAGTAAATATATATAGGTAATAATCTTAATATAAATATAAAATCTTCGTTAACCTTTAAATTTTTCTTTTTCTATAATATCCTATTATCTTTTATACGTATAAACTCCTATATATTACTATTAATAATTATACTATATTTAGACTTTTATTAATTTATAATAATCTCGGTCGTATTTTTAAACTCTTTCTTCGAGGTCGTAAATATTATATATATATTCCGTAGGTAAGGCTAGAGTTAATATATTATAATTTAAATAAATCTTTCTTTTCTTCTTTTAAATTCTTTCTTTAATTTTATAATTATTAAAGTAAATAAATAATTTATTCTATCTTTAAATAAAGTATTTATTTATATTTTAAAAGAATTAATATTATCGTAATATTTATTTTATTTTTAAATTATTAGTTCTATATTTTATTTTATTAATAATACGTATATAGCTAGATTACTTTAATATTTAATATATTAATTTAATCTCTACGGTATACGATATTAACGATAATATTTAGATATTTAATATATCTTTAACTTTTACTCTCTATAAAATAACTACTCGCTTTACTCCTACCCCGCCTTTATCTATATTTTTATACCTCCGTTACTCTAAGTAGATAAACCTAGATAACTATATCCTATATAATAAAGTATTATATATAAATTATATTTATTACGTAAAGAATAAATACCTATATAATTTTATATATCGTTAATATTCCGAAACTAAATTATACTAACGTATCTAGATTCCGTCTAAATTTTATACTTTTATAAATTTTCTTCTTAACTATTTAAAACGCCGAGGCCCCGATAAACGTCTTCGCGAGTATATCGCTAGGTATATAAAAGATATCGTAGCCTTCCTTTAAAAGATTGAATCTAAAAGTAACGATATTAAAAAAGGGAAAAATATATTATAATTAATATCTCGGCTTATTATAAACATCGAGGGTATAAATGATATTTTTTATATTCTAATAAATTAATATAGTTTAGATATAATTTATATATTAATAATTTTTTAAGGAGGGATTATTACCCGGGATATAAATACGCCCTAAAATAAAATTACATAGTATTAATCTAACGATTTTCTCGAATCGACGGACGAAGATAAAACCGACGATAAAGACGAAGCTAAAGACGAAACTTATATATAATATATACGTAATATCTCCGAATACGACTCTCCTCTCGGCTTTAATTTTATTACCGACTAATTTAATATACCTATTATTAACGATCTCGATATTATTAATCCTATTTTATTCTCTAGCGGTATTTAAAAAGCTATAATATCTAGTCGTAAAACTCTTTTAATTAAAAATATTATAAAGCCTCGCCTTTAATACGACGGTATAAAGGGTATAAATTACTATATTTTAAATAAATTAATATCTTCTCGCGAGGCTTCTAAGGAAGAAGTTAAAAATAAAGTTAATAATTTTAATTTTAATTCTATTTCTACCCCTCGTTTTTTAATTCGATTTCCCGGCCTCGGTTTTATTTATAAATAACCGAGTTTTGATATTAAGAAAACTAGCCGCTTTAGATATAAATCTACCCGTAAGCGCCCCGCTAGCCGTAAAGATACGTCTCGCTTAAAATTTATTAATAAAAAGTAGTTAATAGTAATTAATAATTAATAATATTTCCTCTTCCTACTTTTTACTTTCTATACCTTTTCTATTTTCGTATTCTCTTCGAATACTTCTCGTAGTTCTAGCGCGTTATCTAAAGTATTTATATTAACTTATTTATTAAAGGTCTTTAATTATCCTAGTTATTTCATAAAATAAAATACCTCGCCTTTTACTTTTTTCTTTTTTAGTACTTTTTTTATTTTCTATTTATTCGTATTATTTATTAATTCCGGTAAAAGTATATTAAGAATCGAAATATTACTTTATCGTTAATAATACGACTCTAAAAGCGATATATAAAAAATATTATAAATTCGGTAATTAGTTAATAATATTAGGCGGTATACTTATATTCCGATAATATTTAGAATTTTAAATAATTTAATTATTCTATAAAAGAGGTTTTTATTTAATTATTTTTATATTAAATTTTTAATTAATAATAGTATAAAGTTATTTATATTAAATAATTTCGGTTTATATCTTTTATTATAATTATATTTCTACGCCTCGACCGCGATAATTTAAACTTTTATTAGGTACTATTTTAAAATATTTAATTTTTTAATTCTTTTTTATACCGATAATATTTCTCGTTTATATATCTCGCCCTCGAGACGCGGTTTAAGAAATAGATTATAATTATATATAATTATAAATAATATTTATTTTACTATTAGATACTATATACTATAGTATATTTATTCTATTATAGGTAAAAATACTACCTAGTTATTCTATTTATTTAAATAAAAGATTCTTAAATAATATTCTAAGATTTAATTTTAATATATTATTTGATTATCCGTTTATAGATAAAATACGGTATTTAGGCGTCTTTTAATTTTAATTAAATAATATATCTTTAATTAAAACGTACTCGTAAAGATAAAACCTCTATTAGAAATAATTTTATTAAGAACTCTAAACTTTAAAACTACTTCTTCGAATATTAACCTTATTAATCTTATAAAGTCGATCGTTTTAATAATTAAAATATATAGTAATATTTTTACATATTTATTTATAATTATAAAGATCGTATTATATTATATCTATATCGTTTATTTAGAGGTAAATTAATAATAAAATTTATTATAATTTCCTTCTACGGCCCCGTAATATATAGTAGAGAACTAATTTTCTTATAAAAATAATATCGATATACCTTAACCCGCTAGTATATATTATATATATTAATATATTCTTATATATCGGTTTTAAAAGTACTCTAGAAATATTTTTTAATAAATAACTTTATTATCTTTTTAATATTAAAGTACCCCGTTAAAATATTATTATAATATCGTTTTAATAATTCTTCGCGGACTAATCTTTCTTTAAATATATAAATCTTATTATTATATTTAAGAATTAATATAAAATCTAAAGTTTATACTCCGGCGGAACGCTAGTAATCCGCCTATATAATTTCGGCGATTTTTATTTATAAAAAGGAATTATCCTTTTATAAAGCGCGAATTATTTTAATTATTAATAAATTTCTAGCGTTATAAATCGTTTCGTAAAATATTATTAATTTAATAATAATATATAGAATAAATAGTTTATAATTTATAATTCTAGCGATAAAGTTAAATAGTTCCTCTATTATATTATAATCGATTTAAATAAATATCTTATTTAAATTCTTTAGAATTTCTTATCTAGGTATTAGCTCTTTAGGCCTAGATAAATATACTATCGAAAAATATACATTTTTTATAGTAAACTTTAACGACTTTAATACTACGAGTTTTATATATATTAGATTTTATATAATACCTACGGATATATTACTTAATACTAGCGAAATATTATTTAGATCTAGATCTTCTATATTTATAAATATATTTTATATTATAATAAAAATAATACCTTAATTAATATCTTCTAAATTTAATAACTTTTATTATAATATAAATAATATATTATTTAAAAAGTTATCCTAGCCTTTATAATTAAAATAATATAAAGAATTATTAACTAGGTCACTCTTCTTAGAATAATACGAAATTAAGAAATTAAAAAATAAAAGTCTTATTATTTAATATACTTAATAATTATTTAATTATTTAATATTTATAAAACCCCTTAGGTTATTATAATCGATTAAGATTTCTATTTTATATAAATTACCCTCGAGGTAGTATCATTATTATTTAAATATTATAACGATTATAAAGAGTTTTTTATTATAAATCTCGTATCGAATTTCTAAATCTTATATTTTCCGGGACTAAAAAGCGACGGGATATTATTCGTTATTATTTTATAACTACGTTAAAATCGTAGTTATAATAAAATTAGAAGTATCTATTTTAATCCGAATTTTTAATTCTAGATTAAAGTATATAAGAATAAATATAAGAATAAATAAATTATAAAGTAGGTAAAATATTTACTCCGTCTTTTAAAAATTATTTAAATAAACTAAACTCTTTATTATCTTAATTACTTTCTATTAAGAGACGGGATTAGTATCTGGATATTCATTAAACTAACGGCTAGGTTCATTAAACTATGACCTAGCTATAGTATAAGAGTAGGCCAAGATAAAAGATAAAGGACGAAAACTAGGGTAGGGCTAGCTACTATCTAAATAGGAGCTAGCGCATAAAGTATTTACTTATTTCTTACCCGGCCATATTAGGATAAAAATAGGGAAACTAGTTTAGACCTAAATTAAATCTAAGGTAGGTTAGGCTAGGTTAGGTTAATAAGGCCATATTATAATAGTAGCCCCCTCTTTAAGGTCGAGCTCCTACAAGATAAATAGTTAATAATAACGGATAAAGAATAGGACGGGGAATAGGCGGCGGTATACGAATAAGGTTAAGCGTTAACGTTATTATCTATAGACGATAACGGCGGGGCTAAACTATAGGGTACTATTTATTTATACGGTAATACGAAGTATCGGTCGAAGCCGATACGGAACGATAACCGAGGGAATAATAACGGATAAGGAATAAATTATAATATAGGCGGGGGTTAACTTCTTAAAAATCGGACTAGGATAAAGATAATAAAAGTTCCTTATACTAGTACCTTTAAATAATATATAGTAATTTATAGAGGCTAGCGGCGCTAGGATTCGAGATATAATACTTATTAATAAATTATTAATAACGGGTAAGGTATTAAAAAAGTTCTTATATAGCGACGTAGCCTTCTTAATTAACGTAGTACTTTAATAAAGGTAGACTATAACGGCGATTATACTTAAAATTTAAAATACCGTTAACGTACTATTTATATTAGTTATCTTCGGTAGTTATAGGTTCTCGGATAAACTAGACTTATCTAGGTAAAGAGTTATTAACTATTAATTATAATAGGCTAGCGTAGAAGACGGGGTAAACTTTTATAGAATATAGAAAATTTAACTAAATTATAAGAGGATTATCGAAAACCTTAAAGACTCGGAAAGGGCCGATATTATAATCGTCGAGCTTAATTAAAGGGCGTATAGTATTCAGATTCTTAGTATTTAATTATATTTAGTCGTCTACTAAGTATATCGGATATAAGCGCCTTCGTTAGTTAGCCGAGGATTTAAAAATAACTTAAACGATAAATATCTTATCGCGGAGGTAATCGTTTAAGGTTTTTATTTACGTTATAAATTTATCGGTAGCGATTAAATAGGTACGGGCTTAGGTAGTAAAATCTTAAAATAAAGATTCGGTAGGCTCGAAACCGATATATAGATATTAATTATAATTAGTTAAGAAAGGCGAGGCTAGAGTACTAGAAGAATCGGTATTATTACTAGAAAACTCCGCTCTAAGGAGCTATTTCACCTAATTATCCTATATATAATTAATGTATATACGGAGGTAGTATTTTATTATAGTATTAAACCGCTCGGTTTAGTTATCCGTCTAAGGATAATACCCGGTAAATATATATTAGTCGATCTTAAAACGTTTATATAAGGCCTCCTAAAACTCCGATATAAATTAAAATTCTTAATCTAAAATAAAGATATCTAGTAGCCTATAAAGCTTCTATATATTCTAATAGAAAGCGTCGCAGGCTTCGTCTACTTCTATCGACGTTATTAATACTAGGTACTATATCTTGGTTAAGTAATCTACGAAAACTAGGATATACTAATAAATAATTCCTATAAAGGTATAAGGCGGTAGGGGACCTATATAATCTATCGAGACGTCTCTTTAACGTCGTTACGGGGGCGGTAATAAACGTAATTATCCTTAAATACACTAGCGAGAAGGTTTGATTCTTCGGTATATATAATAATTCCTAACGAATCGCTAGATAATAGTATAAACGTTAGGCCATTAATAGGCCCGACTAATTAATTTATAATATTTAATACGACCTAGGTAATTACCCGCGATACTATTATAGGCTAGCTAGATTAGACGAAGGCGTAGTTTACTAAAATTCAGAATATATCTCTTTCCTCGGAAGTAGAGAACTTTATCCTTATCTTCGTATTTAACGAGGGGAATTCCGTTATAATAGCGCGTTCTAGAATATAGTATTTCTAGGACTTTAGGGGCGAATTAATCGGCTTAGCTAGTTATATCCTATAATTAATAGGTCGGGGTATTATATAGGTCTTTATCTAGGTTAATAAACTAGTTTTTATCTAGTTTAGGCTCGTAGGACGTAGGTAAGGTCTAAAGTTCTAGATCGACGTCCGTATCGAGGTTTATTGGGGTTATATAAATTAGTACGAGGTATAATTAAAAGGGCTAGACGAGAATCTCTAGATCTACTACCGATATAACTAGAGTAACTAGGACTAAAGCTAGGGTCGCTACGTTTAACGATATACTATAAATATAATCCTCGAGGACTTCTAGGGCTAGGTTTTTTCTTTTTAATATAATCTAATATTAATATTAATATCTAGGGTCTAATTTATCCCCCTCTTTAGGGAGGTCTCCTAATTAATATATTAATACATTAAGTTTACTACCTTCTTTACCGGGCCGGTAAATAATCTTATAATTAAAACGGGATAAGAATTTACTCTATCTCGCTTAATAGCGAGATAATATCTTAAATAAGGTAAAATATTTAAAAGTCTTATAATTAGATATTACCTCGATAAAGAGAGTAGATCCCTTTAGTTTAAAACCTTATTCCTCGAATACGCGGACGATTACTATAAACTCTTTATTATAGATCTTATAATTATACTCGGTAAGATTATATTTCTTTAAAAAGTAAATAATAGGACGAAGGACGTTTTAATCGTTATATTAAGATAAGACCCCCCTAGATACGTAATTAAACGTATCTATTTCTACTATAATCTTATAGTCGGGGTCGAAATAAATTAGGATAATATTAAAAGTAAAAACCTTCTTTAAGGTATTAAAAGTTATTTAATATCGAGTACTTTATTTAAAGATAATATCTTTCTTAATTAAGGCTATAAATAGTATAACGAGTTTATTAAATCTATAAATAAAGCGCCGATAAAAGTTAACGAACCCTAGGAATCTTTAAATATCTTTAATATTAACTAGTTATAATTAATTCAGGATCGTATCGATCTTCTTTAGATCTATTTTAATCCTTTAAATAATAATAATTAATCCTAAATACGTAACTTCCTTAACGTAGAAATTATATTTAATAATATTTATTTAGAGCCCCGCCTCGCGGAGCTTCTAGAGGATATATTTAATATAGATTTTATACTCTTCCTCGATATCGTTATAGATTAAAATATCGTCGAGATATATAATATAGGTCTTATCGAGAAATTTACGAAGAGTATCGTTAATATAATACTAGAATAAGGTAGGGTTATTATATAATCTAAATAATATAATAAAGTATTCGAATAAGCCGAATCGGGTACGGAACGCGGTAAGTTCTTTATTACTCTCCCTAACGCGGAGGCGATTAAAAATAAATATAATATCTAATTTAAAAAATACCTTAATACGATTTAATCGATTTAAGGTTTCTAATATTAGGGGTAAAGGGTACCTATTCTTTACGATAATAGTATTTAACCCTCGGTAATTAACGTAGAAATATAGGCCTCCGTTAGGTTTCTTTACGAATAAGATAAAAAACGCGGTATAAGACCGACTAATTTAAATAAAACCTTTACTAAGATTCTTATCTAGGTAACGGCGGAGCTCTAGGATCTTATTACGGTTTATACTATATAAACTAGATAACGGAGGTTATAGCCCTTCTTTAAACTTAATAATATAATTATATAACTAATACGGGGGTAAGGTATTAGGATTTTTTCTTAAAAAAACGTTTAGGAATTTATAATACCGCGTAGGTAAGATCGTGGTTAGGTTAATATTTTTATTATCTCGGTATTTTTAAAGCTCTTCTTAAATAACGGCGGAGGCAAGGTAAAACTCCTTATTTATTTTAAATATAGCTCGGTTCTAGGCTTAATCGTAAATATTTAGTTTAAGGTTTTAACTAAAGCGGGGTTTAGGTTTATAATATTTAGATTCTTAATAAAACTAGGTACTTAGGGTCGAGATTTCTTCTAGAATACCTAGGAATCGATTAATTTCTATAAATAATAGATTAAACGCGGTTTACTCGTTAGGTCTAACGAGCCGGGTAAATAATCGAGATCCTATCTTATATATATTAAGAGTAGCTGGGTATTAAATTCGTTATTCTTAATATTAAGACTTAGAACGAAGCGAGGCTAGGCTATAATACCTAATTTTAGGTATCTTTCTTTATTTAACGGTAGTAACGATATAACTATACTCGTTATTATAACTAGTTCCTATAAGAATAAATAACTAGGACTAGAACGGGGAAGACTCTTCTTAAATCTAAATTTACTATTAATAAACCTAGAACTAGGGTAACTCCTCTTAAATTCTAGGTTATTTTATACGAGTATTAGGCTAGGCTAGGGACTAGGTTTACTTCTAGTAAACCTAGGACTAGGTTAATTCTTCTTAAATCGAGGTTTACTTCTTATAAACCTAGGACTAGGTATACTATTAATAAATCTAGGACTAGGTTAACTCTTCTTAAATCGAGGTTTACTTCTTATAAACCTAGGACTAGGTATACTACTAATAAACCTAAAATTAAAATAACTTCTCTCGAGTCGGAATTAATTATTTAATAGTAGTATTATTATTTATAAATAATAACGGCTCTTTATATACTAGCGACTCCTTTTAAATCGGGGTTTACCCTACTCGGGTATCGGATAAGACTAGGGACTAGGATTCTTAGGTCTAGAAACTTTCTTAGGGTATAAAAAAGAGTTTATCTTCCGTAAAAACTTTTACGGGATTTAAAGTATAATTTCTTAAATAAAAACGTAAGGCGAAGGTTAAAGAATTATCTAAGAAATCGGTAGTAGCTTTATAACGATAGAGGTATAATAGGCCGATTATAACGGGGTATTAATTAAGCTTAATAACGAAGAAAACTATTCGTTCCTAATAATTATAAATATTTAAAATCGCTTCTACGATATAAATAATACGTTTTATAACGGTAGGTACGCTATTAAAGAGTCGGACGATATAAAGATAACGAAGAAGGCGAAGGGGTAGATATTAAGTATATATAAAATTATAATAATTAAAAAGGGAGCTGGATATACTAGTATTAATTAAAGCTTTAATTTAAATTCGGGACTAACTATACCGTAGTTAATAAGAAATAACTATATATTTATTACGAAAAGTAGAGTCGGTTTTAAAAAGCTATATAATAGATTTAAATAAAAGTTTAGTTAATAACGAAGGTAAATTAAACGATATAGCCGATAAATAAAAAGGTATATATAGGGTTCTAGGTACCTATAGTCCTAATATACGACTTTATACCGGGATTATTCTTTTCCTACGTCTAGGGTAACTCCTCTTATAACGCTCTCGTCGTCGTTAACGATAATTATAATATTAGATCGGAGACTAACTAGTTTAATTAAATAGGCTCTTATATTATACCTAGGCGATTTATAATAAAAGTAAAGCCTCTACTTCTCGTAGATAACTTTAATAACCGGGGTTCTCGTTAATTTACCTTTAATAATAACTTAGGTAGAATTAAGGTCTATTAACTCTCTAAATAAAAAGGTTAAAACTACGATAACGGGGATAAAAGTACTCGTTATAATAAAGCGGGCTATAGGGGTAAAAGCTAGTAAAGATATAATAGGCCTCCTCGAGGTTTATTTTAATCTAGTAAAAGCGGTACTCTAACGAGGTAAACGGTATTTAATCTACCGAAGTTCTTAGTCGATTTTAAAATATATACGGACGTATTTATCGAAGGTATATAACCGTTAATTATTAGCTTTCCTCTAGGAGATAGAGGCCTATTAGGTAATATAATTAATATTATATTTTATAGCGTTAATTAAGAATTCGTCCTTTATTCGAGAATATTCCTTCTTCTAAATAATAAGGTTAAAGTATTTATTAAAAAGTATAGAGCCTTACTTAAGTTCCTAGATATAATTCCGAGTATCCTTCTATTTAAACGGGTTATTATATATTTCCCGTAGTTTCTTTCGTTAATCGGTAAAGCTAGTTAAGATATAAAGACCTTTCTTTTAATAACGGTTTATTAAGTTAAAGGCCTTTTTACCGATAACTAATTTAAACTTTATATAAACGATTTTATCGCTATCGGTAGGGTAGCGGTTATAATTAATATATATCCGCTATATTAATATTTATTCTTAAATATCTAATTTATCTTAGTCCCCTTTATATTTCGAGATATCTAGGAGCTTTTCGGATTTAGGAGGCGTTCGAGATCGGGAGGGGGTAAATTATTAGGTACTTAAAGAAAAAGACGAGCGTAGGTTTATAATAATAATATTATTAAGGGTATTCTTATCGAATACCTAGGGCGGGGGCTAAGGTATAGTTTAGGCTATAATAAATACGGCCTAGGCTATTACCTAAACGATAGTATAAATTAAGGATTACGTATCTAACGTAGGAGGAGGAGGAGGTATAAATAAGGATAAGATATCGAATAAAGGATTACTCTCGACCTAAATATATAGGTAGTCGAAGGTATTTAGGAAACTAATAAGATTATTCTAAACTTCGGCGAGGAATTATTATACGCGGTCTTCGGGGTTAGGGGGTTAATCCTTTATAATAACTATCCTAATACTAAAGAGTATTAACTAGGTAATTAATCTTTTATAATATTAAGGGACGGGATTAATATCTAAATATTTATTAAATTAACGGTTAGGTTTATTAAACTATAGCCTAGCTATAATATAAAAATAGGCTAAGATAAAAGATAAAGAACGAAAGTTAGGGTAAGGCTAGCTATTATCTAAATAGAAGTTAATATACGGAGTATTTATTTATTTCCTATCCCGGCTATATTAGGATAGAAATAGGGAAACTAGCTTAGACCTAAATTAAATCTAAAGTAGGTTAGGCTAGGCTAGGTTAATAAGGTTATACTATAACACTTTCTAATAACCCCGTTAATAGGCCTACTATCTACGAATAATAATAAATAAATCGACGATAAAAATTAATAAAGTCTAAAAATACTTATATATTATAAAAGGACTTTGGTTTTAACTAGGATTAAATTATTTTAATTTTACGTATAATTATTAATATACCTTCGGTATTTATAATAAAACCTAGAAATTTAATTAATTAAATAAAGAACTCGTATTTCTTAAAACTCATAGGCGTTCGAGTATTTATTATATATAATTAATATACTCCTCTTTTAAATTAAAATAAATTAGGATATTATCTAAATAAATAATATAAAATATCTTTATTAAACCCGTCAACGATTTATTAATATAGATTTAAAAAGTAGTAAATATATTTATTAAATTAAAAAATATTATTATATATTTAAAAAGTTTATATTATATACGAAATATTATCTTTTATTTATCGCCTTCTTTAATTCTTATTTAATAATAAATATCTTTTAAATTAAATTTCGTAAATTATATAATATTATTTAGGCGGTCTAGTATCTTATTAATTAAAAGTAATAAATAGTAATTTTCAATAATAATCTTATTAAAATCTTAATAATTAATATATAATTATAATCTATTATTCTTTTTTAGAATAAAAAGGATAGGAGTCTTTATAGGGTTAACGGAGTATTTAATTTAACTCTTTATTAAAATATTATTTAAATATCTCCTTAATTCTATTAATTTAAAATTCGATAACTTATAGAGGGGCCTATATAATAAGTTACTCTTTATATTAATAATATAATATTACGATTTAATTATACTATATATAGTAGCTTGGTTTTCTTAATACTAAATCCTACTTATTATCCTAGTTCGTCGAAGACGAATATCTAGTTAGTTAATTAATTAATAATACTAAATATAAATATAAATATACTATAATAATAGTAGTAACGGCTTAGTTATACTAGCTCGTACTTTAGTTTATTATTCGAATAAATAAAAGTATATTAATATTATTCTTATAGTATTAATAATTTACTCGTCCTCTAAACTATTTTTTCATATTAATTTTTCGTTATAGAAGTCTCTATTAATACCTACCCGAAGTAAATACCCTACTACGGAAGTAGTTTTAATTATAGTCTTTTTATAAAAGCCTTCCGTTTAACCTTTTATAACGATATAGTAATTTACCTCTACTACGAAAATAACTATATTTTATTAAAATAAATACTTCGCTTCCGAAGTACCGGAGTACTATTTATAGAAATCTTCTATAAATACTCTATATTAAATAACTACGCCTCCGGCTATATTATTAAGAAGTATAATCTCTATACTATACTTTTATTAATTTAATATTTTAATTTTTATTACTTTAAAATATTCTTTCTCTTAAAATTTATTAAGATTCGTTAATACTCGTATTTACCCTTAAGTCCGAGGAATATCTTTTTTGAAATAAAGAAGTATACTCTTAACCCCGTTAAATTTAAATTAAAAGATACGAGTTTCTTTACTAAACTTTAGAAGAAACTCTTATTTTAATAAGGTATTTCTAAATTTCTAAATTTAGTATTTACTAATACCTCGAATTCTTCTATAGAGAATTAACGGTAGTTATCGTAGTATTATATAAATATTATATTCGTCCTTAAGGAAAAATCAAGTCCGTTATTTTATTATTTGAATAAATTCTCTAAATTTATTTTATTTGTTTTTTAAAAAGAAATTAAATTTTAAATTAATTATTACTACGCTACCTACTAGAGACCTTATAGTATAAATATAATATATATAAGACTTCGTCGAATTAAGATATTTATTCGCCTATTTTATTAAATCTACTATAAAAGGGGTAGTAGTTTAATTTACTAGAAGTACTTTCCGACCTCCGTTTAATTATTTATTTTTATCTACTAGAGGTTAAAGAGTCGGTTTATAAAAACTATTTAAATAAATCTAACTATAAGAGTAGGCGGTTAATAAAAGTCTATTACGAAAAGTTATTAAAGAATTTAAATAAATAATACCTAAACTATACTAGTAATAGTATTCTAATTCTATAATAGAGTTATCTAGTATAGGCGAAGCGAACCGTAGTAAATAGTTTTAATCCTTTTATACTATCTCCTAGGATACCGAAGATATTTATAAAGACGGTAAATACGAAAGTTATTAATTTAACGAATTCCGTTAACCCGAAATCGATATAATTATTATTAACGTTAAAGTATTAATTATTAATACTATTATATACTACCTCCGCGAAAATCCCCCGTAACCTAGTCTTTAAAATTTATAGGGTAATCTAGGACCTTAAAGAGATTTAGGTTATAATAGAGTAGGTAGCGATAATAGTCCCGCCGTAATACGATTTAATCCTAGAGATATCGGCTTCTTCGATTCTTTCTATATCGGCAAGTCCGGAAACCCCGATTTTGCGCATTTTGTACCGAAATTGCATAAAATACTAGAAATGCGTATCTACTTATATCCCGTATTCTAAGTACATTATGTAACTAAAATACAGTTATATAGCTAATTTTAGTATATTTAGTACCCAAAATATACTTATATAACTGATTCTAGTATAATTAATACTTAACGGGTAAATAATAATAAATGGATAATCCTTAATATTATTCTATAGTGCTTTAAATATACTATTTATACTTTAGGTAATAATAGTATTATTATTATAATTATCACCGTCAGCGCCTTTAATATCGTTATCGTATTTAGATCTTTATATATATATTAATTAATTAATATATATTCTACTTTATCTACTCGTTATATTATAGGGGAGTTATAAATATCCTAAAATCCGTTTATTAAGAAACCGTTACTATTTATTCCCGTAAACTAACCTATATTTAGATCTAGGCCGCTATTATCTTTAGTTATAGGAATAATTTATTATATATATAATTTATCTCTTATTTATCGTCCGGGTTATTAACTTAGGTAGTTTATATTAAAATAACGTACCTCTCCTTCCTTATAGTCTTAAGTATTATATTCTATATACGCGTATCGTCTACTATATAATCTTAACCCCGTTTTTTCTATTATATTACTTTCTCTTCCTTTTTCTTAAACTTTAATCTTTTTCAGAAATCTTCGTATATAATAAAGAGCTTAAACGTATATAGTATAGGCTCGATAGGATCCTTATTAATATTAAAGGAACTAATTTATTCGTTAGGCTTAATATCTTTAAGTTTTTATATAATAAAGGCCGGTAGTTACTATTTAGTATATAGTATTAATATATATCTATAATAAGTATAATATTATAATATTATACTATTTCGCGATTTATAAGGCTCTCTACGCTATATATATTACTACCCTAGTTTTCTACCGATCTATTAAACGAAGCTACTCGAGTATCCGCCTAGATAATTATATTAGTATTCGAGGATTAATAATAAACTATATAAAGGCTCTACCTCCTTTTATACTTTATTAAATATTATTTAATAAATCAAAGTTTTTATTAGTACCTCGTCTATTAATTTAGCTTTATTAGAATAAAAGAAATATTTACCTTTATAAAGATAGATAACTCGTCTTTCCGAGATCTACTAGTACTCTTTTCTTTCGTATTATCTTTTTTTATAATATTTATCTCGTCCTCCTATATATTATATTATCGAGGAGCCGGCGAATCTATAGTAGTTTTATTAATAATTAGGAGATAATTAAATATAGTACGGAAGTCTTTATAACCGACTAAATTATCGATTCTATCTTTCTATTTATAGACGAAATCGTTTATATTATCTACCGGTATCTTTTCCCTTTTTATTTCTTAGTTAATTTTACCCGATAGGGCCTTTATTATTATACCCTATCGTATAGATATTTGTTCCTCCTACGTCTCCCCTATTTAAGTCTATAACTCTATATTATTTTATATTAATATTAAGAGATATAAAGAAAAGGGTCTAGTTTAATTAATTTTTAATATATTCGCCTTCGAATTTAATCCGTATCTACTTCCCTATTTTATATTCTTTAATAGTATAGTAAATTATAACGTAGACTATAATTATTATAGTTCCCGTTAAGGGCCTAAATATATATTTAATATTATTACGAGTTCCTAGTTAACCTATGTCCGATTAAAAGAATAATAAAGTTATAACTTTTACTACTAGATCTCTAAGGAAGTAGTAAAATAATTTAGGTTTATTAATAATTAGTATTAAATCTTAATAAGGAAATATTAAGACATATATTATTATTATAATTATATATCTATCTTCTATTCTTTATTTTAGTAGTAGTTATCTCTTTAATACTTCGTCTTATTATAGAAAAGGTATAGTATATTACTACGACCTATCGAACCTTTATTATTATTAGGGCGCGGTAATTACTAATATAATCGAATAATTAATTTTAATTAATATATCTTTAGTTTAAACCCGGTAGATTAATACCTCTCGGGCCTCCGTCGGATTTAAAGTTTTCTTTACTACCTTATTCTTTAGCCCGAGGGTTTTATTATATTCATTAATAATATTCCGTTAAAGCTTCTAAATTAAAGCGCTAACTTCGTTTTTTTTATTAAAGTTTATTTATAGATTATATCCCGAGTCTTTATATCCCGTAACGAGGGTTATTAATATTATTTATTTTATATACTAGAGAACGGCCTTATAGCCTTAAATATATAACGCCGATTTAATATAACGTCCTACGCCCGCCTATAGTAGTAACGACTCGTTTCTTAACTATAATATATCGTAATTACGGTAGCGTTTCGCTAAAGGTTTATATAACGTATTACTAGAAGACCTCGTATCTCCTAGTCTATATATATAAGAGCTAGGGTAGGACGAGGACGAGGATATATAACGGCCGATAGACGATAAGGATTATAGAAAGGTTAATTATATTACTAACTCCTATATAAAATATATATATATATATATAGCGTGGCCCTACCTGATCTATTTAACCGAGATATATTATCCGTTTTCCGTCGCTTCGGGGCAGGAAGCTTAATACTATTATCGTCGACCTCGGTATCGACCTCCTTACCTCTATATATACTTTTTTCGTCCTTATTAATAATTAATATTAATTAATATATACTAGAAGGATTTATAATTAACGCGTTCTTAATATATACTATTACTCGTATATCGGAATAGGTAAATTATTTATAACCGAGATTTACTTTAAGAGTATTAATATAATTTATTATTAGAGTCAGCCTTTGGCCTTATCGAAGGAGTTATTATTATAAATTCTTTAACTAGTTAAGGCCGTATTATAATACGTAGGAGGTATAGTTTAGTTTAATTTTACCGTTTAATATATTACTACGTCGTATATATATAGACTTAGATATTATTCGGTAATATAAAGTATATTAATTAGTCGAGATATAGAATAGGTTTATTTTAATATATAGGAAAGAGGGTAGAATTATACGCGCGATAATAGTAAATAAATACGCGTCGGATTAGCCTTAGCCTAGATCTAGGCTAGGTTTAGGCTAAATCTAACCTAGATCTAGGCTAAGGTTAATCCGAATACCGAATTCGGGTTATATAATACTATAAATTATAAGAGTATAAGGGCGTTATAAATATAATTAAAAGTAGTAATCGTTTATTAAAACGAGTTTAGTAGAGGGTAAACCGAGATAAATCTTATAAAAGATAGGTTATAATATCTTTATTTATAAATTAAGTACTTTTATTTCTATTAGCGAAATATATACCGAAGGAGCGCTAGATAATAAGGGTTAATTTAGGAGTTTACTCCTTTTCTTATTTAATTCTATAAAAGTAGTATTTTAAGAACTTTTATTTAATAAATCTCCTATTTAATTTAGACCCTCTAATTCTCTTCCTATTAATTATTATCGATCGAGTTTATACCTTAATTATAATTTATCTCTATATTATACCCGTTACTCTCGTTATTATTATTAGCCGCTATATAGTTATAGTACTACTATTAAGTAAGAGCCCGGGGTATACGTATTATTAGGCGGTATAATAAATATATTATCGCGGACGGTAATTTTTTATAGATATATAGTTATTATATCTACTCTATAAATTAATTTACTACCCTAGTACTTTTCGTTATAAAGTTAGGATTATAAATAATATTATATTAATCCTAGTCGATAAAATTATTTATATAATAGTATCCTTCCCGCTTAATAGGTACTATATACGTATTTTAGATAATATCCTATATTTCGAAGAGGCGATAGTTATATAATTCTCGGGGTCTTTTCGTTCTACTAGCTAAGATATACTCTACTTCGAATATTTTATACGTATCGTTAACTCTCCCGTTATTCTTTAGTCGATATAAAGTAATTAACGCGCTAGTATATACCCTATATTTACCCTTATCGTTTAGTCGCTCGTAATTATAAATATTAATAATTAATTTAAGCCGGCCGATTATTATATAAAGGGCCTCCTACTCGGTCTCGCCTTAATTTTATAAACGAGTCGTTTCGTTATTAATCTAAATATAATTATTATAAGGTTTACCGATAAAATAAAAGTTAAGGGTATAGTAGATTAATCTCTTTATAAACCGCCTTAAGTTCTAGCTCTCCTTATTATTACGAACCTAATATATTAATAATCGATATATAGAAATATATATATCTCCCGCCTAATTAGGATCCGTCTCCCGTCTCCGCTAATTTTTAATAGAGCCCGGATTTTTATCCTATTTTTTACGGCTCTCCCCTACGAATACCGCTATAACGTCGATAAGATCTTTAATATTAAAGTAAGAAGCCCTCGCTACCGTAGCTACTAGGCGATAATAATTAATATCTAGTACCTATATACCGTAGTATAACGGCGTATCCTTATTAGGAATAAGTATATATTTATTTAAATCTAATTTCTCTCGATACGGCCGGGTATTCTATTATTCTATTTTACTATTAAAAATAACGGTAGGTTTAACGGAAAGTATTACTATAACTTCCTATATAGCCCTTATATTATAGTATATAATATTCTACCGTAGTAATTACGTCTCGAATTTATTAGTTTTATTTATCCGTAAAAAGGGTTCCTTAAGGAGAAACCTATAAACCGCCTCTCTATAATAAATATCGAAGTTCTAGGTACTTTTATATCTTCGAATATATTTAGCGTAATACGTTATCGCGTATAATTTTAATATATTAAAATACCGATCGGTAGGGTCTTTTAAATCTAGGTCCGAATTATTACTCGGCCGGTATTTATAGAAGACTACCTTTAATTTATAAATATAGTAGAGTATATATTATATATATTATAAAGTATCGCCGTTATAAAATATATATTAAGTAAATATAATAAAGTTAAATATAGCCCGTATATAATATAGGGTAACCGGTACGCGCTTAATAAATAAAGGGGTAATAACGGTTATTAATTATTATAATATCGTTTTCTATTTATTACTACTCTACTACTTTACTTTATTAAAGTTTTTAAATAATTTTAACCCTACGAAACCTAGTACCTAACGAAAACGGTAATTTAATTTAATCTTTATTATTAATTACTTTAAAGATTTCTTCGGCCTAGTTATCCCTTTCTTTATCCGTTTAATAGTTATAAAAACTAAGTAGTCTTTAATTAAATCCCGAATCTAGTTAATTAATTTTATAATAATTCCTTTTAAAAGCTAGTATAATATATTAATAGTAAAGATAATATAGATATTAACTAGATAATAACGCTAGGCGAAATTTTTAATATCGTAGATAATTATTAGATTTTTAGCGAGGTCGGGATCTCTCCTTTATATCTTTATCCTTCGATATATATATTTATAGGTCCGCGGCTCCTACGTCCTAATTAACTCCCCTCGTTTATTAGGCGGGATTAAATATATTAAATACTAGCGATTTTATTTTACCTCTATTATTAAGATTTATTTTAAATAGTCGGCTATAAACGATATAGTTATTAGATAGTATCTTCGGGGTTAATTATCCGCGTATATAATATTAATCCCTTATATTACTAGGTCTTTAATTACTTTAGTTACTTTAATATATTATTTAAATAGATAATAACGATTATATATATACTAGAGTATACGCCCTAGCGCGAGATAATAGATATTTAATTATATATAATTACCGAATTCTTTTTTATTCTTAATATAAGGGATTAAACTTAGGAGAATTAAACTAGGTCGCTTCTAGGCTTTACGCGTCGTATAGTTAAGGTTCCCGATAATTATATATATTAACTAGAAGGAAAGGTCGTTATAATATTAAATTATTATTATCTCGTCGGACGATAGTATAAAAGGGATAATAGTACCTTTAATAGAGATCTATAATTATATTTTTTACTACTAGGTATTAATATATATTTCATTAATTACCCTATTATTACTATCGTTCGTAATCTTTATAGGTATATATACTAGATTATCTTTAAACGGTTTATAGCCGAGGAAAAAGCGGATAACTTTAATAATATTATAGTAATATAATTTAAAATACAAATTATTAAAATAATTAATCTCGCTGGGTACGCGGAGATTATCGATTATCTAGCCATTATTATATATACCCTACTAAATATTATATTCTACTAGTTACCGATATTATTTTATATTACGGAAAATTACCTCCTCTTTTTAATTTACCTTAATTGCTATAAATTTAAGGTATATATTAATACTCGTTTTAATTATATAGTATTCGGAAAATAGGTAGGTAATAATCTAACTAACTTTATTACCGAACGGGTAGTATATATCTTTTACTACTATTAACTATAAAGTATTTCGTCGACGTTTTTAATATTACGCGCGATCTAGTTCTATATATATTATTATAATAAAGCCGGCGTCTCGCCCTATAAAGTCGGTAAAAGATTTTAAATATAAAGGGAATTAAATATAGATAAAAGGTTTCTAAAGGAGATAAACGGTATAATCGCGGAGGAAGGTACTATAACCGGTTCTAATACGTTTATTAAAGTAGACGAGGGCCTAGATAAATTATTAATATACTTGTATAAACTCCTAGGTAGTAATATCCTTATTATTATCTTTTTTAATCCCTAGATATTTAAGAGGCGGTTTATTTATATTATAATAAATAGTATAAAATTCTACTAGTTAATCCGTATTTAATCTACTACCGCTAGGCGCGGGTAGCTCCTAGAATTAAGAGATTTCGTATTAAGCGAATATAAAGCCCGTTTAATCCTTAATAAGGTTAAAGATATTTATTAATTTCCTACGTTTAGATTAAGGCCCTTTATATATATTTAGGTATTATAATAGGCCCGAGTAATTCTTCGCTTAGAAGAAACTATATTAACTATACTATAATCGTTTTATTACGTATTTCGCGTTATCCGGTATTAGAAGTAAAAAATAAAAAAAAAGAATATTTATTAAGAATACGGTTTTATATATCTATAAATAAAGTTATTATTTTAAACTCGGATACGTTTAGGCTAAATTATTAAAATTTACCTAAATCTAGGCTAGATCTCGGTAAACCTTAACCCTAGATTACCTAAATAGGAAATTAATATTAAAATTTATATTTTATAAATATTAACGTCCTTTACCCCGTAGGTCTATAATATTAACTCCTACTTAATTAAGATAGTTACGCTAGCGATAGTATTCGGGCTATAGACTCGATATATACTATAATAAAACTATTTAATTTAAATAGACGGTACCGAAAGATTTTACTATAATAGATTTATATATAATTTTAATAGTTCTAATATAAGTAATATTCGTTCTACGGGTAGAAAGAGTTAGGGAAATATATATAACCGACGCTAAAGATAGTAATTAAATAGATTATTAATTTTAACGTAAAATTATAAACGGTATAGGATATTAATATTCGAAATATTTATTTTAAAATAATTTTCACGGAATTTAAATTATTAAAAACGATATTCGTAGATTTAATAATATAAAGGTATATATATCTCTTAAAACTCGACTAAATTAAAGGCCTTATTATATAGGTATTATATTATCTAATATTAATCTCTTTTAATACTCTTTTACTTCTCTTTTATTAAATAATATATAAATATTATTTCTTAAAATAGAGCCTTAAGTAGGCCGGGTAAACCTCGGATAATTTAATATTCGCGTGGCCTTATATTAGGAGACGAAATCTCGGGTACTATACCCGTAAAAACTAGCGCCTAAGTTTTTAACTCGTATATCTTAACTAGATCTAGACCTAAATCTAGGTACACTTATTATCTAATTTATTATACTTTACTAGAATTAACTATTATAATTATTATATATATTATTATACCCTTCTAGCTATATAATCATTATTAAATCCATTTATTTATTATTATTATAGTATTATAGTAACCCCTTCTATTATTTAATTATAACGGAAAGTTATTTAAAGATAACTAGACTATTACGTATATAAAAGGCGTATATACGCCGATTTACTATTATATTATTAGTACTATATTTTAATAAATTAAAGAGCTCGTAGAGTAGTATTACTTTATAAATAATATATTTAAGAATTAATCGAACCCTAAAATCGCGTTTAGAGATAAAAGAGTCCGGTAGAATTAATATTTAATAATTAAATTTAGCGACTAAATCTAAGTCTAAGGCTATATAAATTTCGGCGAAAAATTATATATCGGTACTATTATTTACTAGGGAAACTCTAATAAACCGTTAAAGATTAAATATAAACTTAGTAATATATTACCTCCGGATTTCTAAAATTAAATAGTAGTAGTAGTTAGTTCGAGTAATCTTCGTATTAAATAGGAACCGAGAACTACTTTTAATCCTCTTTTACTTTACTCGTTTAAAGACTTCGAGATCGATTATATATTAAACTAGTATACGCTAAGGAAGTTCGTATATAAGACCCGGTTTTTTAAAATCTCCTTATATCTATTACCTAAAGAATTTAATATAGTTTATTTATAATTCTTATTACTTTAGAATTATCTAGTATCTCGCGACTTAATAATAGACTTAAGCTTTAATTACCTTATTTATTATATTATAGAGGGGTATTATATTAATATTTTAGAAAATAATAACTTATAGAGTACTATTTAGTATTTCCTAGATAAAGGTATAAACTCGATAAAAATCAAGATTATAATAAATAATAACTTTAGTTAGTTATATCCCTTATCCTTTAATATTCAATTTAATTTAAAAGATAGATTTATCTTTATTAAGACCTTAAATCTATCCCTTTCCTCCTCCGTTCTAGTCTTTTTTAAATATTTAATATATTATAAATAAAAGTTTATTATCGCGCCGGAGGGAGCCCGAAATAGACGAGCTACTACCGAAATTAATACTAAAAGTATATTCGTATTTATTTACTACTTCCCGTTTTCTTTATTTCGAGATTAACCTCTTTTTTTTATAACTTCGAAATATACCTATTCTCCTAATATCTTTAACGAGGATTTAATCCTTTTATTAGTAGTAAAAAAGCTTAAGCGCTTATCGAAGCTCTTAAGCCCTAGTAATAATAAAGATTATTTATTACTACTAACGCCGAAATAGACTCTAAAGAAATTATTACCCGAAAAGCCTCGCGAATCCTTTAAGTCTTTAGAGGAGTCCTCTAAATAATTAAATTAAAAGGATAAATTCATAATTAAAGAATCCTCGGAATTAATTACTAGTAATAATAAAAATAATAACGCGGCTAGAGAAGAGAAAATAGAGTTAACTATAATATAACGATTAATCGATATCTTCTTTAATAGTATTATATTTATTAACTACCTTCCTCCTAGCTTTAAAAAAATTAATAATAATTATTTATACGAATATATTCACGATAATATATAGGATCGCGCTATTATATTCGCGAAAATCGCTTACCCTAATAATTCTCGCGGTAATAATAAGATAGCGATTCCTAGAATACTAAAATTAATTTATTACTAGTAGTAGCTCTATATATTTATAGTTATATTATTCTATAAAGGGGACTTCGGATAATTTAATATTATTATCGGAGACGAAATAAATTTAGGTAAAGTAAAGCCTTTCAATATATCTTCTAAATTTCGTAATTAATTTTATTTATTTATAAATCTTTAAAGTTATAGGTTCCGCGGTATTTTATTTTTAATTATATTAAAAATAAATAGAGATCTAACGAGAGTAGAAGGAGTAGCTAGTAAAATTTTAATACTACCGCGAAAATACTCCCGCGGGCTCTAAATATCCTATGAATTAATAATTTTACGAGTATCTATATTAATTAGACTCGGAAGCTTTTTATATTAAGTTAGTTAATAGGTATATACTATTCTTTACCCCGCCGGTTAACCTTAGTACCTAGAGTATTAAAATATTATTATTAATCGATTTCGAGGCCTTAAAGGTACGGTTTATAATTATTTATTATAATAATACCGAGTCTAATTATTAAATAAATATATAAACGATTAAAGAATTATAGATAATACGTAACCCGAACGACTCCGACGTAAAATTATTGATAGGTATAAAATTTATTAACGCTATATAATATAGTCTCCCGAGCGAAGTAAATACTTTTATATTCATATTTACTTTATAATAATTATGAGTAACTAGTAGTAAAGTCTTTAATAAAGTATATAAATACTTTTTTATAAAGAATAGAAAAAAAGTAATTAAAGAGGAAATTATCTACTATTTCTAGTACGGGTTCGCGATTATAAATAAATATAATAGGGTAAGGAATCTAGGTAAAGGTCCATAGAATCCTCTTTAAATAATAAGGAAGACTCGCCCTAAATATCGCTTCTGGTTTATAATTATATCCGGAATAATTATTAACTCCGATCTACTAGATATTATAGCCTTAATGAATATTATATATAATACTTTTTAGTATAATTTTAAGTATAAATATTACCCCTTTAAACTAGCCGGCCTAAAGATTCTTATTAATATTATTACTAAATATTAAGGTTTAAGCGATCGACTATAAGAATTCGATAATATAATAAATATATTCGGGAATTTACTTCCTAAATTCTTAATACGACGGTATAAAAAGAGTAATTAGAAAGATTACGACTTTATTAAATTTAAAGAGCTCTACCGAAGTATCTTTAAAACTAGTTTTCCTTATAATTATAAAGTATATTATATAACTCTCGTCGCCCGTTAGAAGGATTTAATAATAAAGAAACTCGTAGAATAATAAATTTACTAGGACGATAATTAATATAATACTACGTTTATACGGAATCGTCTCGACCGCCCGACTAACGTTAACGTTAATTAGGTATTTATAGTAGTACGGCTCCTCTATTTATATAATTATTTATCTTATCTCTCCGTCTCTTTAATTATATATAATTAAAAGTAGATTAATAAAGAGATCGAGGACTAGTATATAAATAAGGATAATAGTCGGATACTAGAAAATTATATCCTAAATAGGGACTATATAATACTTAAAAAGATATCCTCTAAACTTAAGGCTATCGCCTCTCTTTTCAAGAAATATAAAGGGGTAAATATATTAATTATATCCTTATTTATTAAGATAGTTCTAATAATAAAACGGGTAAGTTTTTTTTTTCTTTAAAATCTCCGATATAAAAGAGCCCGAACTCGTTTCTTCTATTTTATTAAACTTAGCCTTCTCTTTTCTAACTAACTCTTTTATATTAATATTTATTTATTATAATACGTCCGAGAGGAGATTAAATTTAAAATACGAATATTCTTCGGGATTAATAAAAAAAGGGACGCGGCTAAATACATATTTATATATAAAATTAATTCTAATAATATATTACTAAAGAATAATAAGCCTGATATTTTAATTAAATTTATATATTAAATAGGCGTAGGCTTAAATCTAACCCGTACGATTATAGTTATTCTATATAAGCCCCTCTACTCTATCGGGATATATAAATAAATACCGAAGAGAGCGTATCGGATAAAGTAGAAGGAGGAAGTATTTTATTATATATTAAATATTAATACCGAAATTAAAGAGTATATAAACGTAAAGTATAAATCGAAGATAAATTTTAGGGAGGACGTATTTAAGACTATTAATATAACGAATATAGGAGGTATAGGAGGCGCCGACGGAGGTAATAATACTAGAAGGAGTAATAATACTAGGAATATTAATAATATCGCGGCGTTTATTATTAATATAGAAAATATTATTTAAGATAATATTATATATATAGGGAGGAAAAGTGGTTAAAGTAAATAAGTATAAAAATAAACCGCCGTTAATTAAGTTAAGCTTTCCTATATTTCTAAGTTATTAGATATTTAGGCTCGAGTAAGAGCTAGGAAGCCTATTACCCCTCTACGCGCTTTTTTATATAATAATACTTATTTTCTATATAATAATACTTACTATAATATATTATTATCGTTTACGATTCTAATCCTCTATTTTATTATATTTAGGAACGATAATAAAAAACCGAGTATTATATCTAGCCTAGATCTAGGCCTAGATCTAGCCTAGATATTCTTTAGATACTCTTTAGACTTAACCTAGATTTTATTTAATCTCTAAACTCGCTATTAAGGGCCTACGTTTTTAATATTTTAATTATATTTACCGTTATCTAACGCGGTATTTAATTATATATTCTTTAACCTCCTTTCGGATTTACGATCGATATAAAACCCCGGAAGTTAAGGGTTATTAGCGAAGACCTTTAGAATAATAACGGAAAAGGAATATTAATCTACGAATATATTATTTAATATACCTATAACTTTTATAAAGAAGAAAGAAATACCGTCCTCCTAGTCGCTAAAGAATATACTACCCTCGACTTAAGAATATAGATATATAGATTATATTATTAATTAAAAGTAAACGGTATTAGAGATCCTTAATTCCGAGGACGATAAAGGGGAAGATAATAACGGGGCGAATAATATTTAAAGCGGTATTAATATAAAACCTACCTTTCGAGCTCCTCTATTAAATAATTAATATATAATATTTTTAATATTCGAATAAGGTAGTTATTAATAGTAAAATATTATTTATACCTTAAAGCGGGTAGGTAATAACGGCGGCTTTATTACTAATAAAACTCTTAAACTCTTTAAGTTTTTTATACCTTAGCTTTATTTATATTAAAGTCGACGATACCTTTATTAAACCTCTCTACGAGCCTATAATATACGCCTTTATTCTTAACTCTTTTACTTTCCCCCTACGGTTAATACCGAAAAAATCTATAATTAATATTTATATTATAGGTATCGGAGTAGATAACTAGAGAATATTACCGGTTAAAACCGTCCGGCCCTCGTAAGCCACGATTATAGGCGATATAAATAGCGATTCCCTACTACCCGAGCGAGTATTACTATTATTACCGCCGCCTTTACTTTTACTTTATTTATTATTATCCTCGCCCCTATCTATACCCCCTTTTTAATTATTATTATCCTCGTTACCCTAAAAACTATCGCTAGTATAGCCCCCGCCTAAACTTTAAATTATATCGCCGCTCTAAATTATAAAAGCGTAGGAAAGGGTTTACCCTCCTAGTTATTTTAAAATAAACGGAATATTTTACCGATAATTAATAACCGCGAGTTAATTATTACTATTATCGAGAAGGGTCTTTAAAGGCTAAATATATAGATCTAATACGAATATAACGATATAGCTCTTATATCGACGGGTATAATTAAATAACGTAGAAATTTATTTAGTAGTATAGACGAAAGAAAAGTATAAACCTAAAATATTATTATTATTTATATTTATACTCTCGACCGCGTTAAATTTAATTATTTAAGAGACCGCCAGTTCTTTATTTAATATTACTAGCGTAATAGTATAAGGAAAATTATATATTTTAAAGTAACGCGTAGTTTTATCGTTAATAATCTTTCGTTAATTAATCGGGATAGACTAAATTAAAGTTAATACGGTTTCGATTCGGGCTACGAGACTATTAAAGGAAATCGGATATTATTAGGCGTACTCTTTATAAACTATAACTACGTACTTATAAAGGAATATAACGAGCTTAATTATATTACTAGTAATACTCTTAGTATTTAATAACTTCGTATTAAATATTATATTACCTCGAACTTTCTCTAAGAATTTTATTATAATAGTATCGGAGGGGAGACCTAAAATACGGACGGTATAATAAATGTTATATTCATTACTATTAGGGGTAAAGTATACTCTATATCTAAAGAAGTTAGGGAATCGTAAATTCTTTACTCTAGTTTCTCGCCGGTTAATCTTTATAGCCTAGTAATACTCCTCTAGGTCGAAGAAGTCCGTATTACTCCCTATAACCGGCGAGAAGCTAGAGTAAAGAACTTAATTCTCCCTAGAGTAGCGTGGCTTAGTAGGATTAATATATCGGTAGTTTTCTTTAAAGCCTTAGAGACTATTCCCGCTTCTTTAATAATATTTATTAAAGGTAATAAATAATTCAACGCCTTTATTACCTTTAGTACTTTATTTATATTCTACTTCTAAGGTAGTAAAATTACGTTATTTACCTCGGCGTTAAACGTAGCCTCCTTCTATATATTAACGGTAATAACTTTATCCTAACTATTAAATAAGAAAGATATCGACGCTAAGACTAGTTTATTAGGCGATAACGAATATTACTCCGAAGAGTTATTATATTCTAGGGAGAGTATACGGATATTCTTAGTAATTAACACTACTACCGTCCTAACTATCTTAGTAGCCTTATTTAACTTCTTACTACTATTATCGTTAATAAAATAACGGATATAGGCCGAGTCCTCTATAGAGTCTAATAAGAATAAGTTAATTATATTTAATACCGGCTAAATATTCTCTAGTAGTCCTTTAAAGTTAGATAGATCGTTATAACTATTATCGAGTAAAATTATATCCTCCTCCGAATATTTCGTTCTTTTAATATCTTCGTTAGAAGTCGAAAAATTAATTAAGTCTTCCGCTTTAATTATTACCGTCTCTAGTACTTTATTATAATTAGGGCCGCGAACGGAGGATAATCTACTATTATCGGATATAGTTTTAGTTATCGAGAGCGCGAAAATAATATTAAAAACTTTATATAATCTACCTTTAATCTATAGGAAACTATCCTCGTTTAATAATATATAAAGATTTTAGCCTAGATCTGGCCTAAATTTAAACTAAATCTAGGCCAAATTTAAATAAAATTTAGGCTAGATCTAGGGCGCTAGAAGACTAGTTTAATACTAATATATTATATATATAAACGCTCTTCTTTATTACCTCTTAATATTTATCTTTATTTAAACCCGTTATATAAGACCTAGAAGTCCGTTAGTCACGATATTAGTTATATTATAAACCGTACTCTAAGCTATTTCTAGTACGGTTTAGTAACTATATTACGTAAAATTATAGTAGTATAAATAGTTAGTATATAGGTTTAAATATTAAATATTAACCGTCCTTCTAAAGACGATTTTTTTAAATATACTCGTATATAGTAACCTAAAGACCTCTTTACTTATCGTCTTATCCTTTTAATAATCTTATTTAAATATCGCCCGATATTTACGGTATATTAGGCTAGATCTAATTTAATTTACTATAAAATCTATTATACCTTCCTATAACTAGCTATTTAAATTACGCGAATTATTATACCCTCTTTACTCTATAATCATTATTAAATTTATTTATTTATTACTATTATCGCGCTACGGCCCCGGCGCGTATTATTTAAATACGATACGAAGTTATTTAAAGTTAACTAGATTATCCGGGATATTAGAAGAATACCCGTATTAACTTATAATACGAATATTAACGATATACTACTACGAGCTAAAGAGTTTATTAATAAATATCGCTATTTAAAGGATATATTCAAATACTAGCGGAATTATAAAGACGCGCTTAGAGTAGAAAGAACCTAATAAGGTGAATATTTAATATCTAACTTTAAGGAATAAATTAAGGTTTAAGGCTATCTAGGCTTCGGCGAATAAATATATATCGGTATTATTATATACTAGGGGGACTCTAGTTAGGTAATTAAGATTAAAGATAATTTTAATAGCGTACTACCTCCTAACCCATAAAATTAAATAATAATAATAACCGGCTCGAACGATACTCTTCTTAAATAAAAAACTAATACTATTTATAATCTTTCCTCTTTTCGGCCTTTCTAAATCTTTAAAATCGACTATATACTAAGCTAGTTTATATTACGGAATTTTATATACGAGATCCGGTTTTTAATAATCTCCGTATATCTACCGGACGAAGAATTTAGTATAGTTTATTTATAATTCGCGCTACTCTAGGGATATTAAATAGCTCGCTACTTTATAACGGACTCGATACTCGATTATCTCTTCTATATAACGGAGGAGGACGCGTATTATATAGATATTTTAGAAGATAGGGACCTATAGAATAATATTTAATATTTCTAGGACCGGGGTATAAATTTAATAAAAGGTAAATTTATTATAAACGATAACTTTAATTAATTTTATCTCTTATCCTTTAATATAAATTTAATTTAAGAGATAAATTTACCTTTATTAAAATCTTAAACTTATTTCTTTCCTCCTCCGTTCTTCCCTCTTCTAAATATTTAATATATTATAAATAGAAACCTACTATCGCGCCCGAAGGAGCTCGAAAAAAAGGAGTTATTATAAAAACTAATATTAAAAGTATATTCGTATTTACCTACTACTTCCCGTTTTCTTTACTTCGAGATTAACTTTTTTTTTATAACTTTAAAATATCGCCCTTCTTTTAATACCTTTTATTGAAACTTAATTTATTTATTAATAACGAAAAGGTTAAAGAGCCGGACGAAGCTCTTAGGCTCTAGTAATAATAAAGACGATTTATTACTACTATTATAAAAATAGCCTCCGAAGAAGCTTTTATTTAAAAAGCCTCGCGAATTCTTTAAATCTTTAAAGAAGTCCTCCGAGTAATTAAATTAAAAGAATAAATTCGTATTTAAAGAATCCTCCGAACTAGTTATTAATAATAATAAAGATAATAACGGGGTTAAAGAAGAGAAGGTAGAGTTAATTATAATATATAAATAACGGTTAATCGATATCTCCTTTAGTAGTATTATATTTATTAATTACTTTCCTAACTTTAAAAAACTTAATAATAATTATTTATATAAATATATTCACGATAGTATATAGGAACGCGTTATTATATTCGCGAAAATCGCCTACCCTAATAATTCTCGCGGTAATAATATAATAACGATTCCTAGAATACTAAAGTTAAGTTATTACTAGTAGTAACTCTATATATTTATAGTTATACTAAATAACGAAAAAGATTTAAGATATTATAATATTCGTCTAGACTATATAAATAGATATAGAAAATATAAAGTTTATGATTTTATTTATTAAGCTCCCTAATTAATTCTAATTATATAAAGACCTATAAAGTTATAGGCGCTACCGTATTCTATCGTTATTTATACTAGAAATAAATAGAGATTTAATATAAATAGAAGGAGTAGCTAGTAAAGCCTTAATACTACTATAAAAATACTCCTACGGGCTCTAAATATCCTATAAATTAATAATTCTACGAATATCTATATTCACCGGGCTTAGAGGCTATTTATATTATATTAATTAACGAGCCTAAACTATTCCTTATCCCGCCGCCCGATCTTAATATTTAGGTTAGTAAATTAAAATCGGTAATCGACCTTAAAGGCCTAAAGGTATAACTCGTAATTATTAATATAATAATAGAAATACGACTATACTATAAATAAAAGGGCGACGAAGAGTTTAGCGACGGTATATAATAAAAAGGACCTTAAGGTAATATAATTTAAAAGTAAAAAAGTATTAACCCTACGTAATATAATTCCCCGAGCGCAGTAAATATATCGCTATATATAGTTATTATATAGTAGATATAGTTAGCCTTTAATAAAGTCTTTAATAAAGAATATAAATATCCTTATATAAAGTAAACGAAAAAAGAGACTATAAAGGAAGTAATTTATTATTTTTAGTACGGCTTCGTAATCGTAGGCGAATATAATAGGGTAAGAAACTTAAATAAAAGTTTATATTATCCTCTTTAGAAGATAAAGAAGACTCGCTTTAAATATAACTTCTATTTTATAATTATATCTAGAACGATTATTAATTAAAACTAAAAGGATATTATAACCCCTCGGACTACTATAGAAGATATTTATTAGAATAATTATTAATTCGGCTATTAACGCTTCGGACCTATTAACTTAGAAAAGTCTACGAGTACTACTACTTAATATATAAGAAAACTAGGGTATAAGAGAGATTTATTAAAATAATAAATATCCTCGTTAACGTACTCCTTTATACCTCGATACTATAATATAAAAAGAGTAATTAAATTAGATATATCTTATAACGTTTAAGAAGCTTTATTAAAAAGACTTTACGACTATTTACCTACTAGGACTCTAGCCGCGATTTAGGTCTACTATTATTAATTAAAAAATTATTATACTAGAAAGGCTTTAATAGCGGTAAAATTACCGGAGGAATATTAAGACTATAATACCTCTTTCCTATACTAACGTCCTTAATATTTGATTTTAGTTTATTTTAATATAATACCTACTATACTACGAGTTCTCCGACTATATAGATTTCTACCTACCCTCGTTATCTCTTCTAAAACTCTTAATAAAAAGTAAATTAACGATATAGCCGCGGCCTCTAGTATAAATAAGGATAATAATCGGATATAAAAAGATTATATCCTAGGTAGGGACTATATAATACTTAAAAAGATATCTCTTAAACTTAAAGTTATTAGCTTTATTTTCAAGAAATATAAAGGGGTAAATATATTAATTATATCTTTATTCATCGAGATAGTTCTAGTAATAAAATAGGTAAATCCTTCCTTTCTTTAAAATCTTTAATATAAAAGAACCTAAACTCGCTTCTTTTAATATATTAAATATAGTGTTCTCTTTTCTAAATATAGTATTTAATATTAACTTTTCTTTACTATAATATATCCGAGAGGAACTTAAACCTAAAATACGAATATTCTTCGGGACCGATAAGGCGAGGGTCGTAGTTATATATATATTAATACGAAAGATTAATTATAATCGTAAGCTAGTAGAGAATAGTATACCTAATTTTCTAATTAGATTTACGCGGTAGATAAGCGTAGGCTTAAATTTTATATATATAATTATAATTATTTTATAAGCCCCTCTACTCTATCGGGTTATATAAATAAATACCGAAGAAAGTATATTAAATAGCCTAGTTAGAGGAAATATTTTAATATATATTATATATTAATACCGGAATTAGGGAGTACGTAAAGGGGAAGCGGAAATTGAAAACGGATTTTAGAATAAATATATTTAAGACTATAAATACAGCGAACGCGGAGGGTATAAAAAACACTAACGGAGGTAATAATCCTAGATATAATAATAATACTTAGAATATTAATAATACTACGGCTGGTAATAATACTAGGGAAGGTATAAAGGCGATTTAAAAAAAAATATATATATTAAATAAAAGCGCGGTTAGAGTAGTTACGGATATAATATTTGGTTATTTTAATAAAACGTTCTTATATTTCTAAGCCGCTAGATATTTAGGCTCGAGTAGGAGCTAAAAAACCTATTACTCCTCTATATAGTTTTATATATAATAATATTTACTATAATATATTATTATCGCTTATAATTCTAATCCTCTATTCTATTATATTTAATATAATAATAAAAAACCGAGTATTATATCTAGTCTAGATCTAGGCCTAGATCTAGTCTAAATATTCTTTAGGTTTAACCTAGATTCTACCTAATCCTTAAACTCGCTATTAAAGGCCTACGCTCTTAATATTTTAATTATATCTACCACTATCTAACGCGGTATTTAATTATATATTCTTTAATCTCTTTTTAAATTTACGATTAATACGGGGCCCCGGGAATTAAAGGCTACTAGTAAAAACCTTTAAAATAATAACGGAAAAGAAATATTAATCTACGAATATATTACCGAGTATATCTATAATATTTATAAAGAAGTTAAAGATACTATCTAAATCTAGGCCTAGCTTTGGCCTAGATCTAGCCTAGATCTAACCTAGATTTAGGGAAGCGCGTTCTTAATATTTTAATTATCCCTATTTATTATACTATACTAAGACCAGCTTTATAGTAGTTACTAAGTATAGTATATAGATCCTATATAGGGAGTATACGGCGTGGTTATACCATTTATATTATAGTATTATATTATAATTTCCGGTACTCCGGAGACCCTTTAGAAATAAAAGGTTCGGAGCCCTCGCTCTAACTCTTTAGAGATTAATTCTATTTTTTAAATATAAAGATTATTTTCTTATTAAGGCTTTATATTTATTTTTATATTATTATAAATACCCTAGGTATTATAACTTAATAATTTTAATCTCTTTTAACCTTTTTAGATAGTAATCCGTTAAAAGTATAAAAGATCTTTCTAGAAATAATTATCCCGAAGGCGAGATATACGGGATTAATACTCTAGACGAAAATACGGGAGATTTACCAGAGAATATTAATCTTACGGTAGATTAATAATTTATAAAATTAAAACGTAAATAGAAAGCCCTCGAGAAAGAGGCCTTTATTATTATAATTTAAAAGAATATCGAAAACTTACGATATATTATCGTAGGTAAAGGAGATAAGGAAATCGAAGATAATCCTTAAAAATTAAATATAAAAAACGAAAGCGGCCCGACGGTAGGTCGTAGTTAAATCGGTTATAATATAAATTAAGGTAATTTATAATTATTAAAACTACGGGATTTTTATACGAAGAATCCGTAAAATTATTAAGAATAAATCTACGACGTAGAGACCGCGTTCCGTTTAATACCCGTAAACTTTCGAATAAACGAAAAGAAGATTTTATATATAATACCCTATTTAAAGGGGTAAATTAAGAAGTTATAAAATAAATATAAAGAACTTTATCTAATAAATATATTAATGTAGAAGTTCTTTATAAACTACCTATTTAATATAATCGAGGACCTTTTAAACCGAGTTATAAATACGAATCTTAAGTATTAATATATACGTTAAAGGAATAATTAATTAATATAAGATTTCGATATTTATCTTAATACCCTAGAAACCGAACTACCTCCCTACGATAAAGAGTAATAAATAATTTATTTAATAACCCGCTTAAGACTTAATATTTTAAAAGAAGTTAACCGGGCCTAAAATATTCTTATTAAGCGAACCGAATTTATATCGTTTACGGCGCGTTACGAACGTAATTTTAATCGAGACTTTAAGATATAAAATAATAATTAAGATAATTAATTAAGACCTCGGAAGAGGTATAAAAAGGGGTTAAAGGGCGGAGATAATAAAGATAAATTTAATATAAAGGGATAAGGTTTTAATAAGGGTAGTCGTAGAAATATAAATAAGACGTATACGACTCGCGCGAGCGATAAGAATCTTAAGGATATTAAGTACTTTAATTATTATAAACTCGGCTACTACTTTAATAAATATCCGGAGAAGAAAATAAAGATTATTAATTATATCGGCGATTATACCGCCGAGTTAAAAAATAATAAACCCTTAGGGAAGTCTTTATCCCGAGGGAATAAAAGAAAATAAAAACCCGACCGAGTATAAATATCGATAGCGAAGTTATTACGAACCTAATTAATATCGATATAAAAATTATTCGTATTAAAATGGATAAAGATCTAGGAGCGGAGATAAATATTATTAATAAGATATTTATATAGTAGTATAACCTAGAGCGTCTTAAAAGCGAGCCGTTACCGACTCTTAAATAGATAAGCGGGTAATCTATTTATTACTATAGTATTTATAATATCGTCTACCGGTTAACCGACTTATAAGGATAAATTAAGGAGTATAATAATACCTTTTACTTTATTAATAAAAAAGGCTCGTTTATTATTATAAATATACCGGTTATAAAAAAGGAAAAGATTTAAACCGATTATAGTATATATACCTAGCGGTTCGGTATCGCGCTAAATACGTATACGTTAGAATTACTTAAGGATTTTACGAAATCATTAAGGACGTAGCTAGTTATATATATATTAATTTATATTAAGGCTAGTCCCTTTAATTAAGATCCTATTAATAAAAACGAGGCTAGGAAAGGCGATACTACCGTTAATATAATATCTTCTAATAATTCCGTTATCGTACCGCCTACGCTTTTTATTAAATTTATAAATTTTAACGATATCTTTTTAGATAAAGAAGTAAGTCGATTACCGTTATATAAGGGCGGCGACTATATAATTAATATAAAGGGTAACCCGCTATACGGGCCTCTTTATAATTTATCGAACTTAGAATTAATAGAGTTAAGGAGATACCTAGATAACGCCCTAGTAAAGGGTTAAATTAGGTACTCCGTAAACCCCGCCGGGGCTCTTATCCTTTTTATTCTAAAGAAGGATAATAAACTACGATTATATATCGACTACCGAGGTCTTAATAAGATTATTATTAAGAATCGTTACCCGTTACCCTTAATTAATAAAATACTAGACCGTTTAAATAATATTATATAATTTACGAAGCTTAATTTAAAAGATATTTATTATCGAATAAGAATTAAGGAAGGCGATAAATAAAAGATAACGTTTCGTACGCGGTATAATCTTTTCGAATATATAATAATATTATTTAATTTAACGAATATACCTACTACTTTTTAAACCTATATTAATAAATCGTTAACGGGCTTAATAAATATATTTTACGTCGTTTATCTAAATAATATCCTGATTTATTTAAATTTAAAAGAGGAGTATATTAACTACGTATAATAAATACTCGAACGCCTACGAAAATATTCTTTATTCGCGAGTCTTAAGAAATACGAGTTCTTTACTCGGTTAATTAAGTTTCTAGGGTTTATTATAAGTACCGAAGGTATCTCGATAAACGAACGTAGGATTAATACGATTTAGTCCTAGTTAAAACTAAAGTCCTTTTATAATATATAAGTATTTTTAGGCTTTATTAATTTTTATTATCGATTTATTTATTATTATTTATAGATAATAGGCCTATTAACGGGTTTATTAAAAAGTAGTTAAGATAATAAAAAATTTAGTTTATTTAAATAACCTAAAGAGGTAGAGTAAGCGTTTTACCTACTTCGCGATTCATTTTCGTATATATTTATTCTAGTATACTTTAATCTAGAATTAAAAATTCGGATTAAGATAAATACTTCTAATTTTACTATGGCTACGATTTTAATATAACTATAAAATAATAACGAATAATATCCCGTCGCTTTTTAATCCCGTAAGATATAGAGTTTAGAAATTCGATACGAGACTTATAATAAGGAGCTCCTCGTAATCGTTATAATATTTAAATAATAGTAATACTACCTCGAGGGTAGTTTATATAAAATAGAAATCTTAACCGATTATAATAATTTAAGGGGTTTTATAAATATTAAATAACTAAATAATCGTTAGGCGCGCTAAATAATAAGACTCTTATTTTTTAATTTCTTAATTTCGTATCGTTCTAGGAAGAGTAACCTAGCCGATAACTCTTTACGTCGTTTTAATTATAAAGATTAAAATAACTTTTTAGATAATATATTATTTATATTATAATAGAAGTTATTAAATTTAAAAGGTACTAGTTAAGGCCCTATTTTCGTTATAATATAAGATACGTTCGTAGATATAGAAGATCTAAAGGTAGATAATACTTCGCCGGCGTTAAATAATATATCCGTAGGCGTCGCGTAAAACTTAATACGCGTAAATTTTACGTTATTAAGGTCTTTAAGACTTACCGTAAAAAAGGTATATCCTTTAATAATATATTTATCTAGGTTTAAGGAGTTAATACCTAGACGGGAAATTCTAAAGAGTTTAAACGAGACGTTTATTTAAATCGATTACGACGTAGTAGAGGAATTATTTAATTTTATCGCTAGAACTATAGGTTATAAACTATTTATTCTACGTATTATTATTAAGTTAATAATACTTTATAAAACGGCTTATAATATTAAAAGTTTATTAATAATTAAAATAATTCGCGCTTTATAAAAGGATAATTCCTTCTCGTAAATAAGAATCGCCGAAATTATATAGGCGGATTACTAGCGTTCCGCCGGAGTATAGACTTTAGATTTTATATTAATTCTTAAATATAATAATAAGATCTATATATTTAAAGAAGGATTAATCCGCGAAGAGTTATTAAAATAATATTATAACGATATATTAACGGGGTACTTTAACATTAAGAAAATAATAGAGTTATTTACTAGAAAATATTTCTAGAGTACTCTTAAAGCTAACGTATAGGAATATATTAATATATACGATATATACTAGCGGGTTAAGGTATATCGATACCGCCTTTATAGTAAGATTAATTCTTTATTATATCCTACGGGGCCGTAGAAGGAAATTATAATAAATTTTATTACTAATTTACCTCTAAATAAACGATACGGGCGCGTTTATAATATAGTCCTTATAGTTATAAATAGGTATATAAAGATATTACGATATATCTTAATTACTAAAATAATCGACTTTACGGGGTTAATAGAGTTAATATTCGAAAAAGTTATTTTAAAGTTTAGAGTTCCTAATAAAATTATTTCTAATAAAGGTTCTATCTTTATAAATACGTTTTAATTAAAAATATACTATTTAATAAAAATTAAGAGGCGCTTAAATACCGTATTTTATCCGTAGACGGATAACTAGATAAAACGCTAGAACTAAACCCTAGAATACTATTTAAAAACCTTCTACTTAAGCGAGTAAAATAACTAGGTAGTACTCTTACCTATAGTAGAATGAGTATATTATAATATATAGTATACGATAATAAAATGGATATTATTTATAGTTATATATAGTTATAATCCTTCTCTTAAACCGCGTCTTAAGGGCGAGATATACGGGGGAGAAGTACCGTCGGTATAAAAAAGAATTAAAAAATTAAATACTTTAAGAGAGTATTTAATAAGAGTATAAATTATCGCGGTCGAAGCGTAGAAGCGTAGTTATAATAGAAGGTATAAACCGAAATTATTTAATATAAATAACCTTATACTATTATTAATTAAAAACTTAACGTAAAAATAATTAAATAAGAAGCTCTCTTATAAAGTAATTAAATTATTTAAGATTTTGGATACCGTCGGAATATAAGCGTACCGCCTAGGATTATTAACTAGTTACCGTATTTATAATATTTTCTTATATCGCTTTTAGAGCCGTATTATTAACGGTAGAGCGATATTTCGATTCTTAATATACCTCTACCGGAATTAATAAATAATACGAACGAATAAAAAATAAAAAGGGTATTAAAAAAGAAGAAGGTAAAAGGCGAGGTACTTTACTTCATAAAATAATTAGGATAATTAAAGACCTTTAATAAATAGGTTAATATAAATATTTTAAATAACGCGCTAGAATTACGAGAAGTATTCGAAAAGAATATAAAGATAAAAAAGGTATAAAAAATAAAGAGTAGGAAGAGGAAATATTATTAATTACTAGCTACTACTAGTTATTTCTTATTAATAGACTTCGAGCGAGACGTATTTTTACGGTTAGTAGGGCGCTCGCGGGTAGGCTTATATCTATAACGGCTAGCTTTCTTAATATTAAGACTCGGTTATTTATAAATAGGGTTAAGGCCGGGAAGTCGAATTAAAAAACGAGGGGTAGAAGTAGAATTAAGATTAAGATTATTAACCTTATCTTTAACTTCTTCCTTAGAAGCCTCGCGAGAAGATATTTATTTATTTAAGATATAATAACTCGTACCCTCTATACCGGCGTATTAAGGGCGAGGCTTTATAATATCTTTAACTAAAAAAGCTTTACGATTAAATATTATAATTCTTTATATACCGCTAGAGAATAAAGTAGGATCGATAATATCGAGATCGTTAATAATAAGTATTTTAAATTAATCGGTAGCGGGATTAAGGCCGGGAGAAGAGTCGTATTCGGAGGCGTCTCGTATACGACGAGCACGAGTATTATCTTCGTCTTTATCGTCGGTTTTATTTTCGTCCGTCGATTCGAGAAGATCGTTAGATTAATACTATATAATCCTATTTTAAGGCGTACCCGTATCCCGGGTAGTAATCCCTCCCTAAAAAGTTATTAATATATAAATTATATTTAAACTATATTAATTTATTAAAATATAAAAGGTATTATTTATACCCTCGACGCTTATAGTAAGCCGAGATATTAATTATAATATATCTTTCCCTCTTTTAATATCGCCGTTTTTAGGTTTAATCTCCCGAAGGAAGGCTATAATATCTTTTATATATTTAGCGACCCGCTCGCGAAGATATTTATTAAGGCCTCGACGTTTTAAACGATTAAGAAGAAAATTTATAAAGGTATAAAATTTAGACGGAATCTAGATACGTTAATATAATTCGGTTTTAAAATATTAACGATATATAGGATTATATAGGTGCTTATTCTTTACGTAATAAATATACTTTATATATAGTACCTTATTATATAAGACGTAGTTATTTAGGTTTATTCACTTAGAGTAACGGAGGTATAGAAGTACGGATAAACGCGGGGTAGGAGTAGAGCGGGCGGTTATTTTACGGGGAACGAAGGTTAGGGACGTATTAAATATTTAAATATTATTATTAATATTATATATTATAGAGATTAAATTAATATACTAAATATTAAAGTAATCTAGTTATATACGTATCGTTAATAAGGTAAGGTATAAAACTAATAATTTAAAAATAAAATAAATATTACGATAATATTAATTCTTTTAAAATATAAATAAATACTTTATTTAAAGATAGAATAAGTTATTTATTTATTTAAATAATTATAAGTTTAAAGAAAGAATTTAAAAGAAGAAAAAAAAAAAAAAAGACTTATTTAAACTACGATATATTAGCTCTAGCCTTATTTACGGAATATATATATAATATTTACGACCTTAAAGAAAGAGCTTAAAGATACGGCCGAGATTATTATAAATTAATAAAAGTCTAAATATAGTATAGTTATCGATAATAATATATAAGAGTTTATATATATAAAAGATAATAGGATATTATAGAAAAAGAAAAGTTAGAAGGTCGGCGAAGGCTTCGTACCTACGCTAAGATCGTTACCCGTATATATTCACTCCTATAACTAGAGTTCTTCCTAAATAATAAAATAGAATAATTTACTCTACCGCCGATATCGCTAAAGCCCTATTAATAATAAAGGCTTATAGTTTTCGACGGTAATTATAATATTCTTTCCCTTACTTTTCCCTTTAAGTTTAAAGGTTTTTATTAAATACCCAATATAATCTATAACTATATAACTACGTTAATTACGAACTATACGCGACGTATTATTAAACTTTAAGATATAATTTATTTCCCTCCCTTTTTCCTACTAGGTTTAGAGGTTTTTCTTAATATATTACTACTATAAAGATAGGAGATTAATAGAATTAAATAAGAGGCGTAGGCGTTACGCGTACGCCTTATTTGATTTAGATTCTCCTATATTATACTCCTTCGTCGGAGTATTAAAACGTTAAATTAATACCTACTAGTTTCGAGGGCGAAACCCCTAAAAGGGGAGGTAATTATTATACTATACTAAAACCAGCTTTATAGTAGCTATTAAATATAGTATATAAATCCTATATAGGGAGTATACGGCGTAGTTACGCTATTTATATTATAGTATTATATTATAGTTTCCGGTACTCCGGAGCCCCTTTAGAAATAGGAGGCTCGGAGCCTTTACTCTAACTCTTTAGAGATTAATTCTATTTTTTAAATATAGAGATCATTTTCCCACTAAGGCTTTATATTTACTTTCATATTACTATAAATACCCTAGGCACTATGGCCTAACACTACTACTATCTATATAGTAATACGTTATTATTTATATAATTTAGATATAACTAAGATAAATTAGATTTGATTATATTTTACTACGCTATATTTCGCTTATTAATAACCTACGAAATACGTAAAATACGTATTTTGTACCGATTAAGCAGCGATTTTACAGAACTATTTTTCCGGACTTACCGATATATAATAATAAATCCTAAGTACGATACCGGTACTATTATAGAATATATAGGAAAGAGTATCTATTTCCGCGATATATTAGTATTTAGTAATAGGATTAAAGACGTCGCCCGCGTTAAAGGTATTAAATTAATATAAAATAACTTATAATTCTACCTACGAGGTAAAGCGCTAGAATAATATATATTATAATTTATTAATAATAATAAGAAATAATTAATAACCTATGAGTAGAATCTAGACGAATGAAATTCCTTTCTATTAGAACGATTCGGACTAGCTAAGGCTACTAGTATAATATAGTTTATTAAAGAATAATATATTATTATTAATATAATATATTACCGAGAACCTAGGGAATATATTATAATTATTATTAAAGTTACTCGTATAGTTAAAATAGGCGATATCTATAGTTTTATTTTAATATTAAAATACCTAATATTAATACTACCCTTAATTAGTTCCTTATATTATTAAATAAGAGAAAGTATTAATAATAGATAAAAGTAGTACGTCTTCGGCCTAGTAACTCGAATTTACCTAGATAAATTTAATTTAATAGAAATTAAAATTAATATAATTACTAAAAGGGTATATAGTTTCGGTTAATAAATTCTAGATACTAGAATTAGAGCTAGTAGTAGACTTCGACTCCGTATTAGAAAGATAGTTATATTTATTAAAATTAGTATTAACCCTAACCTCCTCGCTATAGAGATTTATACTTTTAAAGTTAATAATATAAAAACTAATATATAAATCCGCTTTATAGAAGTATTAACGTGAGTTATTAAAATAATCGGTTTTAGTTTCCTACTCTACTACCTTAATATTAAATTATTACGGGGCCGAATTAGAATATATAGTTAAATAAATTCGGTTCGCGACTTTTATTTAGAGTTAATATTAGTAACTCTAATATATTTTATAGTAATACTTTCTACTAATTTATTAAAACTCTTAATAAACTATAGTAATTTAAAGAGTAAAGAGTATACTAAACTAGTGTATTAAATAGTTTAGATTATAGTTATAAATACTCGGAAAACCCTTTTAATAGCGACTACTATAACGGGGAAGTAAATATTTATAAAAGTATTAATTCCTTTTATAATAAATTTTATAAATACTAGGAAAAGTAATTATAATAGTCGGGCGATAATTATAACTATTATAAAACTTATAAATATAACTAAATAAATTTTATAGAAATTAACTTCGTAATAACCTCTTTATAATTTAATTATATATATAGAGGTTATAATAAGATATTCTCTTCGCGTAATAAACTATTTTCCTATTTATATTAAGAATATTAGATTTTATTAAAAAGGAAAATAAAGTTAGTAGATAAAATTAAAGTAACGAAGTTTTCTATAAAGTAAAAAGTAGAGTTATTAAATAAAATAGAAGTATTAAAGCCTTCTACGCTAGAGCCTTAAAAATATAATAAATTATAGAATTTACCGCCGAGGGGGAATTTTTATAATTATAATATCTCGGTTTTATAAACCTATTAAGCCTAAACTTCGTCTATATATATTATCGAGTTAATCGCGGTATAATAGTCTACTATACTAGGCTATACCTTCCGAGGTTTTTATTATACTATTACGAAGATCCGTTTTAACGAAGTAGACGAAGTTAAATTAAATATTTACTTAGATTTAGGATACCCTATTATTATAGGAGACCGAGTATTTTTACCAAAATACGTCTCCGATTTCGATAAACTCGTTAAGATAATAGTATCGTTTATTTCAATATATAGTTTAGGGAATAAAATTACCTAGATATTAAATTATATTTTAATAAATATCTATATAAAAGAGAATTTAAATAGCGATACCTTTATTAAGATAATTATAGAGATTTATATTACGGAAAATCTTAAAATAAACCTATTTATTAGTATTAATATTCTTATACTATATATATTCTTAATGAACTTTAATACCTAGTTATAGTCTACTATTATAAATAACTACTAATTTATTAAGATTTTAATTAACTTCGTTATAAAACCTTTTATTAAATTAAGGCGCGTAATTAAAATAAATTAATCTATTATAATACCTCCTTAATCTATTATATTAATACTAGTTTCGTATTTAAATAATCTCTTTAATAAGGACTTTTTATTCGAGTTAGAGCTCGCGGAAAATTATTATCTAGGCTATAAAGAAAAAGTATATATATATATCGTCGATATATCCCTCTCCTTTATTTAGGTCCGGAATGTTATATCTCGTCTAATTAAACTACCTCGATATATTAGGTTAAATATACTAGTAGACTTTAGTAGTATAGAATACTACTAGGTTTTATTAGAAGTTATATCGCTAATTATTTATAACTAGCGAATAATAGAGTTAGAGGAACTCGGACTTTTTTTGTTATAGAATTATTCGTCGATATAGAAGCCTTTACCTATTTAAGTTTCGTTATCGCCGATATATTTATATATTAAAATCTCTACTACTACTATTAATTTATCTTTAGAGATAACTCTCTTTAATAATATAATAATCTACGATCTTAAATAAATAGTAAACTTCCTAGTTTATCTAGTCTAGGAATTCGCGAACGTTTTTACGGACTCCGGGAATATAGTTAATATATTAAAATATTAATAAATATTTATTAACCTAAAGTTAGATATTTTATTAAAAGTTTTAAAAATTTATCCCCTCGGCTAGAAAAATAGGTAAATAGTCGACGAAATATTCGATGAAATATAGATATAAGGTAAGTTTCTATATATTAATTAATCTACTTTATTTAATTAGTTATATTTTATTATCTAGCGCGATACGCCTAGCGGAAGAAAAGATTATATTATTATAAATATTAAAGATCTAAATATTATTATAGAAAATAATAAATATCTACTACCTCTTTAAATTAATATTATAGTATTAATAGTAAGATTTCCGTTTATATCTATAGTCGATATTATTAATTAATTTCTCTAGTTTATAGTTTAACTACGTAATCGCTATAAGTTAATTATAATTAATTACCGCGGCTAGGAAGAGTTTAATATTATATTAATAAATTATAAAGAGTTACCGCCCTATATTTAATACTAAATAGATACTATACTTCGTCCGCTACGGGTATTTACTAGGGCGTATATTAATAATATTATCGTCTTTAACCGTACCCTAGTAGAGTATATAAATTATTTATAATAATTATTTCTACTACTACGAATTAAATATATATCTTTATCGCCGAAAAAATCCTACCTCGGTTACGCTTTAATTATATTACTAGGATAAAGAGTCGATAATTTTAAAATATCTATATTAAAAAATAAAATTAAAGTTATTATAACTCTATATTTTCTAGTTATATTATAAGATTTTAAAATCTTCCTAGGATTAATAAACTAACTACGATTTTCTATATTAAAATATACGTAGTATATTCAGCCGCTATAAAAGTATAAAATAATTTTTTTCTAAAGAATACTATTAAAGTAACTTTATTTTATTACGTTACTATCGAAGTAGATTTTATTAGAAAGTTTAGTTATAGTAAAATTTTCGTTATCGCTATAATATAGTTTATAAAAGATTTTTATAATATCGAAGTCTTTTATAACGCCTTAACACTCTAGCCTAATAAGAAAATAAATATTAATTAAATTATATTACTAGTTTATATCTAATGAATTAAATACTTTTACGGATTTATAGAATATTTTCCGTTTACTTATTTTCCTAGTTTATTATAGTATTATACGAAAGTTATTTATCGACCTTAATACCTCTAAGAAATAGAGATTTACCGTTATTATTTATTATACCGAAACTAATATAGAATAGTTTATATACACCGCGGTATAGCCGATTATATTCCTTAATAGGAGCCTCGGTATCGTAGAACGAAATTACTAACCTATTAAACTCGAGGTAACTAGTATTATATAGGTAATTTATAAAGTACGATATATAATTAAATTATTTAAGAAGTTATTAGTAGTAATTTAAATTAGTTATTTAACCGCGGTATTTATTTCGAGATAAACGACTTTTACTATATTATTTACTAATAAATTAAACTTTAAATTAATACGGGCTTCTTAATATTTATTAAATTTTAATCTTATTATTAAATATAAATCTAGTAGATCTAATATCGTACTAGATATACTCTCTCGTTTATAAATAAATATTCTAGTAGACGGAAAGACCGAAGTACTAGATAATCTCTACGAAAATATAATTATATTAAACGAAACGAAATAGTAGGTTATACTACCTAAGGTCTTTATTTACTATAATATATTAATAGAGATAAATAACGGATTTAAATAATATTTTAAATAAATATATATCGACGACTTATAATAGAATAAAGTCGTCGAACTACTAAAATAAACTCTAGATAAAAATAACTTATTAGAAAGTTTCCGCTTTAAGGAACGAGCTAGTTTTATTTATTTTTTAAATAACGAAGGCCGCGAACGTTTATACGTCCCGAAGTTCTTATAGTATAAAATCTTTAAAATCGCCTATAATAGTAATTTTTATACCGGATTCTATTATATATATAATAGAATAGCGCTTTTATTATTTATCCGTGGCTTATCTAAATAACTACGTAAATATATCGACTATTATCCTAGTTATTAGTTAAACTAGACGAAATATTATTTTATTTATAGTAATTTAAATCCTATAGTAGCCCCGATTATATTATTCTATACTATAGTTATCGATTTCATTATAGTTTTACCCGAATATTAAGATCGTAATACTTTTATAACCGTTATATATAAATCGACGAAACGCCTCCTATTAATACTAGGAAAGAATATCGACGACGCCGAAGTTTAAACTAATATTTTTATTATTATTTTAATAGGCTATAACTAGGGTATCCCTTATATAATTATTAATAATAGAGACTTTAAGTTTATAAATTCGTTCTAGCGCTAGGTTTTCTAGAAGATAGGTATTAATATATTTAATTCTACTACGTAGTACCCTTAAACTAACGGGTAGTTAAAACGTATTAATTAAATAATAAAAATCGCGCTTCGGTTTTATCTTAGTACTAGCGAGACGAATTAAATTATTATTTTATTTTATTTATAAGATTTATTTAATAACGCGACTACCTTAACTAGATTCGCTTTTAACGAGTTAATATATAGTTTCCGCGTTAAGGAAGTTATCGATATATTATCGGATCTCTTTTAAAATAATATAACTCGCCTCTATAATATTAAACGGGACGAAGTAAATAATATTATAATATTCGCTACTATTATAATAAAGACTCGCTACGATAATAAATATAAATTTATATATTTTAAAAAGGGCTCTATAATTTACTTTAGGCTTTACTACGATTATTATATTCTTAAAATATATTATAAATATTCGAACTAACGTATTAAACTCTTTAAGATACTAGAAAAAATTAATAAATTTATATATCGTCTAGAATTACCTCTAGTAATAAGAATTTATTTTATTTTATTAATAACTTAATTTAGATTAGCGCTCGACTTATTTAAAAATCTTTATTAATATATAGGAATACCGCCCCCTCCTATTAAGGAAGACGATATAGGAGTTAAAACTAAATAAATAACTTCTTTATTCGAGATCGAGTATTTACTAGATAAATAAATAGTTTAAAATAACTTTTAATACCTCGTAAAATAGAAGGGTTATAGAAGTTAGGATTATTAATAATATTCTTTATATATACTAGATAGAAGTTAAAACTTTATAAGAGAATTAGACGAAAGGGAAGTTATAGTAATTACTACTACATCTATTAGGAGAAGTAGTAGAGCTAGGAAAATATAGGGTAATTAACGGAAATCTTTTATTAAACACGGTATATAGGAGAATATATACTACTATAAAAGCCTTCCGTATATATAAACTCTACGGGCTAGTATATTAATATAGAAGGCCCCTTGATTATAAATAGTATTATATATACTATAATAGCGGGGACACTATCTTTTCGTTTTATATAAATATTATTACGATTTAACTATATTAGGTATAATGGCTTAGCTTCCTTAATATTAAATCCTACTTATTATTTTAATTCGTCGAAGACGAATACCTAGCTAGTTAATTAATTAATAATACTAAATATAAATATAAATATACTATAATATATAATCGCCGTCTTTATACGACGGTAATCGACCCGTTTTTTTATTAAAAAAAATATCGTTAAAATCTATAAATTTATTAAGAAGCGTAGGCGGTATAATAATATAATTATTAAAAAATATTATATTAACGATAATATTACTTTTCCTAGCCTCGTTTTTATTAATAAGATTTTAATTAAAGGAACTAGTCTTAATATAAATTAATATATAAATAATTAACTACGTCTCTAATAATTTCGTAAAATCTTTAAATAATTCTAATATATACGTATTCGGCGCGATACCGAACCGTTAGATATATATATTATAATCGGTTTAAATCTTTTCCTTTTTTTATAACTAGTATATTTATAATAATAAACGAGTCTTTTTTATTAATAAAATAAAGGCTATTATTGTACTCTTTAATTTATCTCTATAAATTAGTTAACTAGTAGACGATATTATAAATATTATAATAATAAATAAATTACCTATTTATTTATTTAAAAATTAATAACGGCTCGCTCTCGAAATACTATAAATTAATACTATTATATAAATATCTCGTTAATAATATTTATTTTAACTCCTAAATCTTTATTTATTTTAATACGAATAATTTTTATATCGATATTAATTAGGTTTATAATAACTTCGTTATCGATATTTATACTCGGTCGGGTTTTTATTTCTCTTTATTCCTTTAAAATAAAGACCTCCTTAAGGGTTTATTATTTTTTAACTTTATAATATAATCGCCGATATAATTAATAATTTTTATCTTTTTCTCCGAATATTTATTAGAGTAATAGTCGAATTTATAATAATTAAAATACTTAATATTCTTAAAATTCTTATTACTCCTACGAGTTATATATATTTAATTTATATTTTTATAACTATTATTATTAGAATCTTATCTTTTAATATTAGATTTATTTTTATTATCTCTATTTTTTAACTCTTTTTATATCTCTTCCGAGGTCTTAATTAATTATTTTAATTATTATTTTATATCTTAAAGTCCCGATTAAGATTATATTTATAATATATTATAAATAATATAAATTCGGTTCGCTTAATAAGAATATTTTAAGCTCGATTAGTATTTTTTAAAATATTAAATCTTAAGCGGGTTATTAAATAAATTATTTATTACTCTTTATTATAGGGAGGTAATTCGGTTTCTAAAATATTAAAATAAATATCGAAATTTTATACTAATTAATTATTCCTTTAATATATATATTAATATTTAAAATTCGTATTAATAACTCGGTTTAAAGAGTTTTTAATTATATTAAATAAATAATCCGAAAAGACTTTTAAATTAATATATTTATTAAATTTATTTTATAACTTTTTAATTTACCTCTTTAAATTAGGTATTATATATAGAATCTTTTTTTTATTTATTCGAAAGTTTACGGGCGTTAAACGAAACGTAGTTTTTATATTATAAATTTATTCTCGATAATTTTACGGATTTTTTATATAGAAATTTTATAATTTCGATAATTATAAATTATTTTAATTTATATTAAGACTAATTTAATTATGAGTTACCGTCCGGCCGTTTTCGTATTTTATATTTAATTTTTAAATTTTTTTTTTAATTTCCTTATTTCCTTTACCTACGATAATACGTCGTAGATTTTCGGTATTCTTTTAAATTATAATAATAGAGGTCTTTTTTTCGAGGGCTTTTTACTTATATTTTAATTTTATAAATTATTAATTTATTATTAAATTAATATTCTTTAATAAATCTTTTATATTTTCGTTTAAAATATTAATCACTTATATCTCGCCTCTAGGACGATTATTTCGAAAGAGGTTTTTTATATTTTTAATAAATTATTATTTAAAAAAATTAAAAGAGATTAAAATTATTAAATTATAATATTTAGAGTATTTATAATAATATAAAAATAAATATAAAATCTTAATAAGAAAAATAATCTTTATATTTAAATAATAAAATCAATTTTTAAAGAATTAGAGCGAGGGCTCTAAATTTTTTATTTCTAAAAAAGACTCTAAAGTACCGGAAACTATAATATAACTACGTTATATACTCTTTTTATAGAATCTATATATTATATTTAATAACTACTATAAGGCTAGTTTTAATATAATATAATAACGAACGAGAATAATAATTCGGACGACGATATATTATTTGGAAATTTAGATAATAATATATTCAACGAAGAAGAACTTAAAATATATTTTCGAGAGTCGTTATTTTATCGAATAGTATATAATTATATCTTCTTCTAAATATAGAATATATACTAATATTAATAGTAAAAATCGTTCGAATATTGGAAATTAAAAATAGATAAATTTCCGATATTATTTATACTAGTTAAGTAGTATCTAGTTATTCCCGCTACTTCGGCTCCTTCGGACCGAATTTTCTTATAGACCTCCGATATAATTACTAAAAAAAGTAATCGATTATCTAAAGATATATTTAAAATAATTATATTATTAAAGAACTAGAGAGTTATTAGTAATATCGAGGAGGAAAATATCGAAAACAAGAACTAAAATTAATTTTTTATTTATAATTCTATAATTATATTTTATAATAAATAAAATAATAGATTTTCTATAATACTATTAACTTTTTATATTACTATAATAATTATTTTTATTTATAACGCGTAATATTATTCAAAGAACACGGAAAAACGCGAAAAACGCGTATTTCTACTATTTCTTTCTCGTAATCGTATTCCGGAATATAGTCGGAATATAGTCGACTATATAGTCGACTATGACTACTTTTGTGAACACTGAGAATACGCAGTGATGTTTCTACCATCGCTGCTTCCAGGCGAGGTGAGGCTCAACTCTGTTCATGAGACAGCATCGACCCTCTCTACCGATAATCAATGAATGCCCGACGGATTGGGCCCAATGCTAAATTTGGGCACTTATGGCTGTCGCTGTCACTATGGCCGAGAACAGTGGACATTTGGTTCATCCATTCTTCACGCCTAGGCATGGTGGGCGTTCTCCATACTATCCCAGATTTGCTTCCCCACTTACTTCAAGTCAGGCTTCGATCAGAACGAAGGCCGCCGCAAACGCCTACGAACTGCATCGCCTGACCCAAAGCCCGTCGCCTCCAGCAACTCTATGACAGATGCATGGGCAGAACAGCTCAAAACCGCAGCTTCCGAGTCGCTTGCAACCTCGGATGGCACAGAGCAACCTACAATCCCTTGCGAGCAGCTAATTGAAAAAGCTCATGCCAACAGAGTTGAGGAACCCACAAGAGGAGACGCATATGATCCGGGTCACAACATACCCTTTGCAAATAACGAGAATGGGCCTTTGACCAAAGGGGAAAGACCACGCACCAGCAAAAGCCCCGAGAAGGACCTTGCGCCAACGCCACTGAAGAAGATGCTGAGAGTTCGCCCTGACGGCAAGTTGGGCTCACCCAACGCAAAAGCTACTGCAGCGGAGGCAAGGCCCAAGCGCACTAGAAAGTCTACCAAAACTGAGGCAGGGACAAAATCACTGGTGGTCATCGTCGAGTTTGGGCCAGATGGATCTCGTTCGGCTATAGGTCGGAAGATCGATGATATCCTCTCAGGCGTGTCCAGACACCCAGGACCCTCGAAAGAACAGCCGTCCAAGCCAACAGGGCCCCCCAAACCCACACACCCTTTCTTCATTGGAGGCTCGGCGCGCTTTTCACGTCAGGAAAATACAATATCAAGCAGTGAACAAAAGGATACTAAGGCAGATGACCAATCTACGCAGCAGCAAAGAAAGAGCGACAGTCCAAGGCAAGCTAGGGTCACAAGCAAGCCCGCCGAGCTTGCGGAAAGGCCTGCAGAAGGATGTGCGTTTGGAATCAATGCCTTTGGCTCTGATCATGCGCGAGTGTCACGTTTCCCGGGTGCAATGGAGCCGATCTGGCCTCCAGCAGGAATGCTCCATCTTGGTCGACCGAACGACTTACTCGAAGGCCCTTTGAACCAGCTTAAAGTAGAGCCTCCAATGAATGCGCGTCGAAAATTGAAAAGCGTGCAAATTCGGGTATCCGAACAAGAAGATGTCTTGAAGCCTTGTATTGATTTGGTCCAAGCTTATCGGAGCGACCGACGAATATCGCAGAAGATCAATTCTCGGGATTGGCGTGAGTTTCGGAGACCTCTTCGCCGCTTACTGACCGGGCGCGATTTACAGCAGACTGTGCGTCAAAAACTGGCATCTGGATTAAGTCTGGGATCGAGCGAGAATCAAGATTTGGTCGAGCTGAGCAGCTCTCAAGCTCATCAACAACCTGTTCACAGTGCGCTTCGGCATGCCTACCAACGCATAGCTACCTCGCTTACTGCATTCGACAAGTATGAGTGCGAGTCGCAGGACTGGCTGCATAAGTATGCACCCAAAGCCGCCGAGGATGTACTGCAGCAGAGCCATGAAGTGCTTCTCCTACGGGATTGGCTAAGGAGCTTGACGATCAGGGCTGTACAGAATCAAGCTATTGATGGATCGAGGAAAAGGGTGTCTTCCGTGGCATCGAGAAGGCGTGTCACGACAAAAAGGCGTAAACGAGCACAAGGCCTGGACGATTTCGTGGTCTCAAGTGAGGACGAAGCAAGTCAGATGGACGAGATCACAGATCCTGAGGATTTTCAATGTTCCAGCTCACTTCTAAAGAAGTCCGTCATCCGTGCCGGTGACGTTATCAGAAACTCGAATGGTTGCGAGCGAAGCACGAATGCTGTCGTTATCAGTGGTCCTCACGGGTGCGGCAAAACGGCTGCGGTGTACGCAGTAGCCCACGAGCTTGGCTTTGAGATCTTCGAGATGAATCCTGGTAGCCGAAGGAGTGGCAAAGATATCCTGGATAAAGTAGGCGACATGACTCGGAACCACCTGGTCACAAATGATCAACGAAATGATGTAGATACAGCATCCAAACATGAAGCGGAAGACCAGGAGCTTTTGAACAGAAAGCTCAACGATGACATCGCCTCCGGACGACAAGGAACCATGAATTCCTTCTTTAGGTCGAAGGCGCCAGTAAAGAAGCAGCAAGGAAAGAGAACAAGTCCAGGGAAGGCAAAATCACAATCGGACAATCCGCCAGACACGAAGAAACAGCAAAGCCACAAGCAGTCGCTCATACTCTTGGAAGAAGTAGACGTGCTTTATGAGGAGGACAAAGCATTCTGGACAACTATTCTTGATCTCGTCCTACGGTCTAAGCGACCTATCATCATGACATGCGCGGATGAGAGTCTGCTGCCATTGGACGACATGGCACTGTACGCCATCTTCCGTATTGGAACGCCTGCAGAACAGCTTGCGATTGATTATTTACTGCTTCTTGCTTGTAATGAAGGCCATCTACTCCACTGGGATGCAGTGGCAGCACTCTACAAAGCAAAAGGCTCCGATTTACGTGCTTCGATAGCTGAGCTCAACTTCTTCTGTCAAATGGCTATCGGTGATACCAAGGGTGGCCTCGAATGGATGCTTGTTACACCGTCGAAAGACGGGCGTCAAGACCAGAACCGCGAACCGCTGCGCGTTATCAGCGACGGCACATACCAATACGGCATGGGCTGGTTGAGCGGTGCCTCTAGCGCCTCCCATTTAGACCACTCTATTGCAGAAGAGGTCGAGCTCTTGTCCGAGACCTGGAACGGCTGGGGCTTTGACATGGGAGCTTTCGAAGGCTATGTCGCCCCACAACCACTGCCCGACACCAACGAGGTACCACGGAGAGAGACGCTTGAGGCTCTCCATCGTTGTGAGCAGGCATTTGAAGCACTCAGCGCGGCAGACATATTCCCGGCTTGTATCTCTAGGGAGCCCAATAGTCACAAGTTAGAGTCTACTCACCCCAAGCTTACAGAGAAATCACGGATTGGCTATGTCGAAGGCTTGGCCTTACTTTGTGCGGACCCTACAATCGACCAGACGGGGATTGCCGATTCACTGGTACTCACTCTCAGAGCTTGCTCAAGGCGACTGTTCTCTCACAACAATGGAAACCCTGACTTGGATCGTTTTGAAGAACTGTCAATACTTCGCAATATACCTGAATTTGTGCAAAAACGTCAGTTTGAGACACCTATGTCAAAGACCAGTATTTTGCGAGCTTTTGATCCGATCGCAAGATCCCAGAAACCGATTCTTGGCATACCCAAAGGCCCTCAAATCTCTGCCTTCGACAGTCCAATCTCGATCATAGCAGAGGACATTGGACCATATGTGCGGTCCATCGTTTCCTATGATCTAAGGCTCGAAGAGCAGCGGCGCCAGCTCAGCTCTCTGCTCTCGCAACCAGGAAAGAACGGCAAGAAAACACGAACTACGCGAGCGAGTCGAGCAGCGCTCGAGGGTGGTAGCAAAGCCGACACGAGGAGGGAAAGGTGGTTTCCCAACAACACAAATTTTGATGCGGTCTTGCAGTCGGGAGGCAAGTGCTGGCAGGATGTGCTTTTGCAGCGCGCTACGGCTGAGGCGTCTGGAGATGGTGCTGGGGGGGATCGGTCGCATAGGTCTTCGCTAGGCTGTGCTATGGATAGTGATGCTTGACGATCGAGGCTATATTTGGAGCATTAGAACGCATGATGATATTCGAGTGAGGGAGCTGCGATTTAGCATAGCATAGCATGTTTTGGGCTTCAGACTTCATTCACTCATATATCATGGTACGCCAATAGACTTGCAACCCTTACTATGACAAGTCGACGAAGACTCACTTGTGAGAGATTATTATCTAACAGACATGTAATTCAAGTCGAGCAAGAAATTCGAAGTCAACCGTCTAAAAGACTGAGACCCAACCTGTAGCAGTGCTCTTTCACACCGGGTCTTCAGAGAAGCCTGCGTGCACGACGTCTTAGCGAAACGCGTTGCAGCAGCTTGACATAGACTCCTATAAGTCGAGCTTTGCCTGAAACCTGCCATGATAATGTGTACCTATACCCCGACTAGAGCTGGGTAGTTCAATGCATCGTGGGCAAGATTCGTATTAATACAGCGCTGGTTTAGGATAAGTAGAGGCAGAGTCGAGTCAAGCATATGTCTATATGATGTATGTTCTCATCGATGACTTCAAGACGAATTATAACGGAAAATTCGGTTAGAAGCGGATCCTATGAGCACAAGAAACGCAAGGGGAGGGGGCGAATTTAGACATGAATCCTCATCGAGAATACGAGTACGATGGTGAATTCTTTCTGGATTGAAAATTTAGATCAGTTTTCGGCGAGGCGAGGAAACACAACGCGGCCTTGCAACAATCAACGAGGCTAAGGTTTACTGGAAAACGGTCTACGATAGAACTATAGAAAATAGGATCTTCTGTCGTTCTTTCCGCAATTGTCTGAGCACACAAGGTCTGGTTGTAGACTCGAGAAGGCTAGAAGTCAGAAGTCCGATCCTCATTCGATATGTCTTATATGGAGCGAAATTACTCTATTGTAGCTAACCAAAACATATCAATGGCGCTAGCACTTTTCGGCAATTGTTTCCTATCTCTTGGTCTATCCATTGTTCTTCAACTTAGAGCGTGAAATCGTATAGCACATTGTATCCCAGTTCTGTCCCGGGAGAAAGATATAAAACTTATTTATATCGCGCTAGTAATCTATGTCCCAATCCTGGAAACCAGACATTGCCTTGCCTCTATCGATTATCTTCTATTAGGAGCAGACAGCTGTACCTCTTTAAGATGAGTAGAGCTTGTGGTCCACCGTCCAGCTTCTCAAAGCTAAAGCGATATAGCCTTGCTAGCTTCGTAAACTGGGTATTGGATATCACGAGTATGTCCGTACTGACAATTGTACCTGCTGCGTTGTGGTATTTGACATGAACTTCGGATGCAAAGCAATGATATAAGATACTTCTAGTCGCCTTGCTCTCACCCTTTCTAAATTCATGTTTCCACGACTCTTTGGCTGATGTATGGATGCGGTTTAGAAAAGCTTCACGACCAAGACTTCGAGCAGCTGGAGAGGAATGTCAGCGGTTCGTATATGTCCAGGTTCGAGCAACCTAGTAGGGAGGGCTGGGAGCCATCTATCCAGTAATATTACTTGTCTGTATGACCCTTTCCCTTGTGGGGACGTTGTGTCTCAAAGTATAATCACTCGATTAGACATGTGCATCTCGTTCTCATTGAGATTTAGCCCAGCAGGTGTCCGCCCATTCTGTTGATTGAGAGCCGCCCAGATGGGGGGTGAGCCCTTCTACACGCTCCTAAGGGCCTAGCGTAGCCCTACTCTTATCATGACCAGTTCCCATGCTGCAACATTGGCCTACTCGTATCATCGACATGCAAACTTTCTTCATGTTGTCAACTTTTTGACAAATGCTGCTGCACATAGCCGTTAGCATGGAGAAGCTGACGGACTGGGGAGATTGAACTTCGGGTCTCTCCGGTTAGAGCGCCCTGTTCATATAAGCAATCGACAAGTCCATTACCCCGTGTCTTAGGGAAAGCAGGCATCAATTGGGCCTCCAATTGATCGAAGACTCGCTTGGAGAACTCTCCAGAGGTCCAATTCGTCGAATCACCGGCCACCATGCCATTCCTCTTCCTCGAGCTCCCCGGCGAAATCCGCAACCAAATCCTCCGCTTGCTCCTCACGCACTCCACCCCCATAATCACACGCTCAGCCAACCAATTGGCTCCCCCAAGGCCAACTCCACTAGGTCTATGCCTCAGCATCCTTCTAACTTCCTGGCGCTCCTATTACGAAGGTCTCTCCATCCTCTACGGCGAAAACACATTCCAAGCCCACCCCAGCTACCTCACCAGCATGCTCTTTGCCATGGATCCCACTCTCACAGTGGCCCCCCACCACGTCGACATGATTCGTCGTTTCCATATACGCGTGCGATTGGATTGTGATCCGTACTACAAACGTGAAGCGGTGAAAGAGGTGTTTAGTGGGGCGGAACAATTGGAGGTAGAGGTGTTCAGGTCGAGCTGGGGTGTTGGGGGATATGAGTCGCTTGAGGGATTTGTGGAAATAAGAGGGGTTGGGAGGGCGAGGGTACATGGGAGTCTGGGAGCGAAGTTTGCGAGGTGGTTGGAGGGGTGTATGGAGAGTAAGGAGGGGGCAGAGGTGGGGATGTTGGAGAGTGATGAGGGTTTTGTGGAGAGGTATTGGGATCGGTGAGTGAGGTATGTTTGGGATACTTCTAGAGAGTGATCGGTCTCTGTATTGGGTTATTGATTCAATCTAATACAATGAATACGCCCTCAGTCTACACAACTTATAATGTACTCGTACCAGTGATGGTCATCTAAGCTTCAAGAATCAAAACTCGCTCTTTGTTTGCAGGAGGTGCAACGTTGTTTGTTTGGTACCCAAAAAGGGTCCAGTAGGCCGCCACCAGCCGGGGAATACTGAAGTATAAGTTTAGATAGCTCAACAAAGTCCTCCTTTCCCATCGTGTAAAGACCTTCAAGAGATGTTGGTGTCTCTTCAAGAGCTGAGCAGGTATGGGACTAGCCTTCCGGAATCGGGATTAAACAGAGGCCAAGGTTGCGTCAGGTCTTGGTTTGATTTCATGATATTTGTTGAGAAGACGGGAGCTGATGGAGGGTGGCATTATGAGAAAACAAACGTCGACTAGATTCATCTGACCGTGCAGGCACAGAGAACCTTGCCTCGGAATCTATTGATAGATGTGTGCGGCTGTGAGACCAATCTTAATTTGCACGCTCCATGCATTCTGCGCTGGTCGGTCAGAAGGTAATTGCCCATTGACCCAAGTCAGTCAACTTGGAGAGTATCTTCGTCTTCTTGCTCGGTGCCCGTGTGGTCTGAAGCTTGTTGTAGTCGGCTTGAAGGTCCCGGTCTCCTTGCGGCTGACCTTCAGCGACTGATCTTTATTCGTGGTGAATTACGTGATAGCTGTGATGTAGGTGGTTCTGCGAGCGAAGGAGAAGTAGCTGAGCACCCAGTAGATCGCGTCTTGGAATCTTGGTGCAGCTGAGATGCGTGCTTGAATCGGGGCAACGATGAAGGGACTGAACGTCAAGAGTAGCAAAGCGAAGACCAAAAAATTTCTCGGGAAGTAGGAATTGAAAGTACCGCTCCCAAATACCCCCAAGTATTACCTGTAGTGCCATTCCATATTCTGTGCCTTGACGCCTGCCCGGTGAAAGATTCAGGCCAGCAGCAAGAGCAAAAAAATGGCGAACCCGAATATACTTGGGGTAACATACCGAATGTGAAGAGGAATGGTCTGGCGTCTAACGTCAACGGCTGCACCCTCCGCATTTGAACCCTCCAAGGTTGTGATGAAGCCGTCCAGATCTGGTATTTTACCAAGACGCTGTCACCATAGAACGACAATACCTTGGATGGCAGACGCCTCTGCCATGATTCAATCACTTTTACAGATAAGCTCAGAGTCAAGCTCAGAGTCTCGAATTCGCATCACTAGCCCATCTAGCAAGAGTACTGATAGCGAAAATCGTCTTAGCCACACCGCAGCAACCTCAAGTAGGAGTCTCTCAATGTCTTGCTTTCAGACTTGGTTAAAAAACTCCACGAAAGGACGATCGCTCTGTGGGCTCAACGTGAAGAACCCATCAGCGTCTCCCCACGCCAATGTAAGACGTACAACATCATCGGACCAAGTCTCATGCAAGTTTCCTCCAAACACGACGATCACACCAGCATATGAAAGGGAGCAAGCGCGTAGGGTTCTGGATTTTCTTTATTTAGCTTTGATCATTGCGCTCTCGTCTTGAAGAAGAATTGCTTGACAAGAGGACTCAAAGTGACATAGCAAGTTTGAAGGGGAAGTGAAACCATCAAAACAGTAGTTTTATAAGAAAGTCTCACTCTACCTCACGATTTTCAATCCCCCTCACGAGCAGGCCTCTCCTCCAATAAAGAGGACGTTTCAATGTAGCAAGATCTGACATTGAAGCACTGGTCAGCGTGATGTCTTTGGGAGCGATTTTTTGCACCTCGATCGCTAAATTCTTGGGAAGGAAGCGAGGTGTCAAGAAAGCTTGTGAGTAAATGACTCTATGGGTATTACGACGCCGTACCTGAAAGGCGCGGGAAGACAGGGCAGGTGAAGTACGAGAAGACGCTGGGACGGGTTTCGTTGTGAACTGCGAGGAGGTAAGTGCCGGCGCCTCTGGGCTGGTGTTATTGAGTGCTCTTGCTTGATCTGTTTGTTTCTTACGCTCTTCCTTAGAACGATGAGAGTTCGGATAGCGAATGTTACCCAAGCATCATCTAGTGAGCTGTCAATAATGCCGTGTTGCGTCTTGTATGCATCGATGGCTTTCTGGAGGGATGTAAGATCTCTATTGAGGTTGAACTTTAGATCGTAGATATTGTTATCGTCCAGAAACTGGTTGATAGCTGGGCGTAGCCCTCTCACCCACTCGTTATTCGAAATAGACCAACCGAAGCCATTAAGGATGGCACCTATCTGCTACTTCTTATCAAGATTGGCGTACTCAGTACATGCAGCATTGAAAGGTAGGCCAATGAGAGCCATGATCGCGAATGGTGGGGGAAATGAACGAAGTGGAGGGTAAAGAAGAAATAGAAAGGACCGGAAATTTTTAAGAAATTGAAGTGAATGTTGAGAACAAGGCGTTAGCGCGATCAATCAAACATCAAGCTAGACACATTTCTCGTCAAGTCATCCCTGCTAAGCAAACAGCACAGTGATGTTTGCTCTTTAATGGTGCACCGCATTGAACGAGGACTTTGGAAAAAATAATTACTTCTACTTGTAAATCCGAATGTATCAGTTGGAGTAGCTCCCCAGTGTCTGCGGCGACATAATCATCCCTGTCCGACGCGTTAGATCGTCTTGGGAGCAATGATTGGAGTATACTTCCACAGAATGTACTGAGCTGCAAGTCTTGGCTTCTTTGTCGTATTTGTCGTCTTATCCAAGACCTCCTCCTCTCCTGAATCGCTGTCTATAGATTTCCTCTTCGCTCTCTTCAACGAAATCTGTCGACTGATCCTGGTCCACATACGAGGGAGGTTCCATCAAGGACTTCACGGTCGCATCCCTTATCTCTCGCGACTCTGTAGGTATTGCCTATCTCTTCCCGAGGATAATTCTAATCTTGTTCTTCTCCTCCTTCAATCCGTGTGACACTGTCTGCTTTTCCCACAGCATTGTCTGTCGAAAGAGCTTCTCGACTTGCTTAGGTATTGAAACCCGAGTCTTAATTCCGTACCAGCCTGCCTCTGCAGCTATTTTGACCACGTTTTGTACTTTCTTGATGACAGCATCTGCGCGTGACTGATTTTCTTTTGAGCTGCCTGACTTGCTTAACCGCTGAAGCAATTCCTGGTCTGGTGAAATCGATCGTGTAACACCGGATCCTCTGAGTCCATCGTAGAGTGAGGTATTGAGTGATGTGCTGACGGAGCAGCAGCAGATCGATAGTTGATGCTTCTAGCACACGGAATGCTGGGGCGTATGGCCATCGATGATTTTTGGCATAACGCGGTGAAGTGAAACTGAGTCTTTGAACTTGCCAAACTAGTAATTTCCGTACTGCAACGATTTATTTTTCAATGCAAAGACACAATAAGCTCACTTGACTTCTTGCCTCGAGATAGTGGTTGCCCACCGTAGTCGATGGCTCATGCCATCAGTCCACCTCATGTCCTTTTGAATAGCATTCCACGCTTCTGAATGCAGTTATTGCACTGCGCTCCATGACCAGCACTTGCGTGTATAAACTCCACACATTCCTTAACTCCCTCCACTCCTTTGGACAGTAGCTCTGGAGGAAGACGCGTGTGACCTTTCCATGGTATATGATGGGTGCACCCTTAGACGCCAAGATTGATGTGACCAAGAGCTGGTGTGTACGCGGTAAGCGAAGAGTATTCACGCTGCTCGCTGCTTTCATCCTTGAAGCACCTTTCCCGGCAAATTGCATAATGACAGGCTTGTTCAAGATGTTCTGCTGCTCGGACGTGTAGCCCTCTTGTCGTACGGTTTTCAGCCAAGCTCTTACAGTCAAGGAATCATTGACAGGAGCATTGTCAAATTTGCCCATCTTCCTAAGGTAGTTTCTGTGACCAGTTCCTCCCCCATGTATAAGGCCACCGATAAATACCTACCTTATTTGTGTGTTGTAATCTTGTTGCTGTGAAGCAAGACCCTGCTACCAAAGCGTCTTCGTCGGAGACCACGAGCTCCAAGTTTCAAACCTCAGCATGAAAACATGTTATTTATATAGTGAAAGCTTGGTGCTCAAGGAATATCGACCTGACGTGCATGATTAATAATGGTTTGAAGTAGGGAGAGGCTGGAAGAAGCAATGCTGGTGAAATGCGCAAGGTCCGCAAGCAATGCTTCGAAAAAAAACCAGAAGCTGCTTGATAATTGCAAACAGTACTGAGATAGCAATGGGCAGACTGAAGTGGAAGCAGCAAGTAGTCATTGAATCACGCGAAAAGAAGATGCACATGTATTGATGGAGACTGAAAAGCTCCACCAATTGATGACACCTGGTGGCGATGGATTGTCAGGGGCGTCCTTCAAGCGGCAGAAGTTGTAGGAGGGAGAAGAGAGAAGGAGGGACGAAGGAAAAACGCATGAAGTTATACTAGTTGACCTTGAGTGAAGGCTTTCGTTCATGCATCGCAATTTGGTATGAATGGCGACTTCTCATCTGGAGAACATGAAAGGTGGAGATGAATGATGTGACCTTCTCTATCAGCTTGAATTGCGAGACTTGATGGAGCAAATCCCCGAGATTGATGAAGACACTAAGGCTTCGCCGCTTTCATCACTCTGATAGTCGGCCATCAACAAGGAACCCTGAGATATATGCAGAGGACTGGACGGCAGGTGTTGAATTGACACAGACCAATTTCAAGTCTCATTCAGGGTATGTCCAGCAGCAGAGCTAAACAATGTAGGTAATCGTGAGCCACTCACTCTGGGAAAAGCGATTCATAGAGATCATATCTTCGACAGAGTCAAATGGAATGTCAACATGCACGGGAATCATGGCAATGAAACGGTCGCAAGAAGAAGCTTGTTTTTCTGCACTTGTAGTTTCGCCAGACGCAAGTAATGGACATATGTGCCTAAATGATGCATGTCCGACTCTGGTCTAGCTTTGGAGGCTGACTGTTGTATGTGAAAGGTTATCGAGCTGACACAAGTCAGGCCCATCTCTGGGATATTCACCACTTCTAGGCGACTTTCTCGAAGAACAATTTCACTCCTCATCCCCACTGATATTCGCGTGCTTAAAGTATTTCATTCCCACCCACGCAACGGTGACCCATACCCACGCCATCACGGTAGTGAGAATGATCAAAGCGGGATAGTAGCCCACAATCGGTAATGTAGGGTCATCCTCTAGCTCTGGTGGCGCATAAGGGGTCTCCCCCACGTCCCAAGCCCAGCTCCATACTTCAAAGCAGCTGCCCATGCCCACAACGAAGACTAGCCAGGTTACAGTAAGGATGACCCACCCCCACCAACGAGTTTCTGAGTAATCCCACTCTGAGGGAGTCGGAGAAGGGACTGTGGGTGGAAGAGAAGCAAGAGGAGAAGAGCGTGAGCTGGCTGTAGTGGGTAGAGAAGGTGGCAGTCGTGAAGGTTGTAGTGGAAAGTAACTGTCTATGGGCTTTTTGGACAGGGGAGAAATAATAACAGCGGTTGGAGACGTAGGAGAATCCTCATCATCGGTGGTAGAGGCGGTCGAGTCTGCAGTCTGAGGGCGTGGTATGCTTGGATATGCTTTGCTCTCCTTTGTTTGCGCAGACGAAATCTTCGATGGATCGCCATGTATTGGATGAGTCACCATAGGCACCGGAGGAGGGATGCTTGATATTGGACGGGGCGTGAGCATGTCGAAGGAGCCAGCTGGGTTCGCAGGAGAAGATGCGATGGCTGAGACCGCATGAGAGCCATTACCGTAATCTCCCTCATGCGTAGACGTCTGTTCTAGGTGCGAGCCTCGTCGCTCTCTGTTCTCAGCACGCATCTTACCCGTCCCCAATAGAGCTGTTTTCCGTAGTGACCCTTTTCGTTTCCGAACGCCCTTTTGCTGGACAACCAGTGCCATGGCACTGGATGCTGGGCGGGAGCTCTGCGGAGAATCTTCCTGGGCATTCGCTGTGGGAGCAGACTCTCCTATGGTATGGTCAGAATCCTGGCTAGAAGGACGCTGAAATAAGAGCGCTGAGAGGCTTCCTGAGAGACTTCTCCGGTGGCCACTGGCGCCTTGATTCTTCTCTCGTGAATGCCTGTCGACGTCTTGCTCAAGGCTGCTCGCCTCGGCGCTGGCATCTTTGCTCAAGGTACGGTGGCCATCTTCCATGCCTTCAGCAACCCCCACCCTTCCAGTCTGTCTATGGCTTCACTTCCAATGGCCAATTTCTCGAGTCCTCCATCTCTCAGAATTCGCGAGTGAAGGAAACCTTTTCGACGATGGATTCCTCGGTGATCGTGCCGCGTGAATCACTTGATGACAGCAGACAGGTGAAGCGGTAAATAGTACTTCGAAGTCAAAAGTGTGAGCTTTGGACAGCTGCCATTCAGAGAAGTCATCTCGTGTCGCCGGCTCGCACTTTTTCGAAGCTCGTCCGCGGAATTAGCGTATGCAGAAAGCTGTGGAATCCTTGGCATTTTTTTTATTTTTTTTTCTCCCCGTACCTAGGCCATAATTACTAGTAAATAGGTAGAGATATTAATAATTATTAAAATAAATATAATTATTACCTTATTAATATTAAGTAAAGCTTGGATATAATTACTAGCGTTAATTCTTAGAGTTATAATATTATATCTTCCGGTCGCCGTAGTTAAAACGAGTTTTTTATTAACCTTAAATCTCCTCTTTCTAGGAATAAAAAGCCGTTTATTTATACCTAGCTCGAATAATATTAACGGGAGGTATAATTATAAAAGTGTTAAGAATATAAAGATACTCCCCGTATCTTAATTACACGTAAAAAGTAAATTAAACGGGCGTATCTTACTTAATAGTTAAAAGAGTAGAAGTAACGGGAAGAGCTAGAGCGAGTAGAATAAGAAAAATATATTAATAAGGAATATTTTAGGGAGTAGGTAAAATATAACGATACCGAATTAACGATATTATCGTCGGAAGAGTTTAATTAAGAAGAATTTAGGCGAAGACTATATTAAGAGTAAAATAAGAACCGGGAGTAAAAGAAATAGTAACGTTATACTAGAGACGGGCGTATTATACCTTCGTCGCTACTACTTTTATCGTAAAGTAGTTATACTTTTAACGCAGCCGGATTAAATAACTAGAATATATTTAATAATAATATTATTATTTAATAAACTTATACGGTATAAAAGAAGACCCTTAATAGATAAGTTATTACTATTTAATATAAATAAAAACGGGAGTAAAAAGAATAATAGGATTAGGATAAAGAGGTCGCCAAATATAATAAACTAAAAGTATATCGCCGTCGGCGAGAGGAGAGAGAGTAACGAAAAGGTAGTTTAATAAAACTACCGATATTAAAGTTAAACGAAATAGAAATAGACGATTAATAAATTAACCCCGTTTTAATTATTTTAGTTACTCTTCGCGTTAATAAGAGTCTATAATAAACGTTATCGGTTAAACGGATAACCGCCGATTAATTTAATCCGTATAATTTTAAATAATAACTAGTTAACGCGATCGATAAAAGAGACGACCTTAGGCTAGGTTAGGAAATTTAGAATTAATTTATTAATATAAAAGCGATAAAGCCGCGAGCGCTATAAAAGTAGTAATTAATTAACGACTTTTTAGAATTAGAATAAGAAAAGGTATTAAAAATTATTTTAAAAAAAGTTACTAAATAAACGCCTAAACTAATAGTAAAAATTAAGGTTTCGGCGATAATATTTACGAAGGCTAAGTTTATAAAGGCTAAATTAAAATACTTTTATAAAATATTATCGTCCGATCCTATCGAGTAACTAGTACCGAAGATTAGGGTAATACGAACGGATAAATTATTAAATTAAATACGTACTCGATAAGAAGGCCTTAAAGTAGCTAGAAACTTCGACACCGATCTTATAAATAAATAGTAATATTATAACACTAACTACTTTAATAAAAATAACTTCTATTTCGTTAATTTTTGTAGAAAATATTATAACGTCGCCTACTTTAAGTAAATATAATAGGGTAAAGTTATAATTAACGGCGACTTTAAAGTATTACTTAAGCGCTCCTTAATATATTTATATAATTTATAAAAGAATTCAAATAGCCTCGTTACGTCTAAGTCCTATAAGGTATTAATATATAAAGAGAAAGATATAAATAAAGTAGAAAGGAATAAAAGTAAAAATTAGATAAATAATATTATAGTTATAAATAAATAATAAATAGAGCTGCGAATAATAAAAATAATTATTAATAATATAGAGAGGATATCTTTAAGGCTACGGAAGTAACTTAAATAATTTTAATATCTTTAATTTTCTTATTATCCTCCTCCGTCCTACTAGTAGTAGCCGCTACCGTAGTAATAGTAGTAATAATATCTAGCCTATTTATTATCGCCTTAATTAAAGCTTTAACTCCCCTAGTTTTTATATACTCCTTCGTAGTAACCGGCTATTCGCTCTAGCCCTTTAAATACTATTAAGGAGGAGGATAAAATTATAAAAGAATTCTTTCGTTAGAAAATAAATAAAGTACGTAACGAGTATAAATAAAACCGGATACGCGAAATATAATAAATAATAGTTAAATAAATATAATAAATTAACGACTTAAAAGGGATATCGGATATAGTCTTATTTATATACTATATAATTATAACGAAGGGGATTCCCGATAAAATAATATAAGAATTTAGAGTTAATTTAAAGGTATTTAAACTTTACTAGCGCTAGGTATAAATAATTTAAAATCTTTTAACTTTAGAGTATAAAAGATAAGAAAAAGAGTAAGAAATAAATAAAGTAAAATTAAGGAGCGAGAGTAGGGGCGAGAGTAAAGAAGATAAAATAATAACTATTTTATAATATAAATCTAACTTTTATTCATTATTCAAAATCGATTTATATATCGTTAATTAATATTCGCTCTTCTAATTACCTTATATTAATCTTAAATATATATCCTCTAGTATTATACCTAAAGTACTCTTTTACGAACCGATTATACCGATTTTTATTTACCGCGTACCGTAGGAAGTCGCTAAAGGTCCCGTTAAATTATAATTATAAATAGTTAAAATATCGTCTAAACTATATCTTTAGAACGCTGAAATTTAATTTAATTAAATTAAAGTCGGGTAAATAAAGAGGGAGGAAACGAACGTCGTAACTATATTCTCGGATAACTTCTATTATTCGGGGGTATTAATAGAAACTAGTATTATTTATAATAATTATACTCCTAGGGCCTAAGAATAAGTTATAGCAAAAGAGTAATTCGTTAATAATTTATTTAAAAAACTCGTCTATATTAAACTAGCCTTCCTTAATAATAGTATAAAGTAGATAATTATTAACTATATAGGTAGGAAGTACCCTTTATAAATAACCTCGTCTTCGGTTAATATAATAACGAGCTAGGCGGTTAATTAATATATATACTCGATACCGCCAGCCTATAGACTCGTTAAATAATAACTTATTAATAAATACTAATTATTTAGCGGTAAGGTAAAGTATCTATAACTTTTAATTTATTTTAAACTCTACGTTCTACCTATACCCTATACGCTACGCTAGTTTATTATTTATCCGTATACTTTTCAAATACTTAAAGACCGTTAATTAATAAATTTAAATACCCTACTTCTTTTATAGAAATTATACTAGTTCCTTTTATAATAAATATAGTCTTTTAAAAAAATACTCCGTTATAGAATTTTCGGTTATTTAAATAATTTTATAGGGAGTATCTTTAAGGCGAAACTAAAGCCGAAATAAAAAACCGTATATAAAGAGGTTTTATTTAATATTATAAATAACGCTCTTACTATAGTAAGCCTTTAAGGCGATAGCGTCGGGGCGCTAACCTAAAAGTAAGAAACGGAGGATACAAGCGCGGAGGGCGGGGGCGAGTAGCCTAGTTATAATTCTTAACGACCGCAGTATCAGTATTAACGTTATACTTATATATATAGCTTTAAATATACTTCTCTTAAACGTTTAGTAATTATTATTTAATGGTTATTAATATCTCTGCCTATTTGCTAGTAATTATGGCCTAGGTACGGGGAGAAAAAAAAATAAAAAAAATGCCAAGGATTCCACAGCTTTCTGCATACGCTAAAAGCTTTCCGCAAGTCTTGGCGCGTCTCTGTTGGCCAAGAACTCGAACCCAGAAACAAAGAAAGGTACCATATCAATCACCATTGCCTTTGAGCTGACCGAAACAATCTAGATTGCTGCCAAAGACGGCATCAGACATTCCAGACTATACTCAAAGCATGTAGCTTGCGAAATAACATCTACAAATCAGCCATGGCTTCAGATCTACGGCCAATCCCCCTGCCTCCACGAACCCCCTCGCCTCTGGAGGACGATGATTTGGACAGGTTCCAGAACTCTCCTACCAAGTCTGTATACGACCCAATGGCTCTTTCACCCATAGACGAGAACTTCACTGTCAATCATTATGCCTCAGCACCAGCATTTTCGTCAACAACTCTCCAATTTCCTGGACCAGATTCGAGTCCCATGTACAGTCCAATGTCCGTGCAGAGCAACGATAGCGTGGGCAGTATACGCATGAAGGAGGATACGAAGGGGGCATTCAACTTTCAGCCTATGTCAATGGCAAAGGCAGCTACCACAAAATCTGTATGCAGTCCCAATGTTCCCTCGCTGGTAATTTGAAGCTGACATATCTCCTCCAGAACGTTGGTCAAAGAAGAGGTCACAAATACAAACACAGCAGTGTATCCCACCAATTCTGCCTCGAGCCCGAACCCCGTGCGCCCCTCGCCCTCCCCAATTCCCTCGACGTACCCACCCTCAAAGAATGCAGAGGAAGCATGACCCGCGACCAAAAGTTCCGCTTCGGATGGTCAATCGGGCACATGGTAGTCGCAGCCTACATCCTCTGGAGCGCCGAAGGCTCTCTCGCCCTCACCGCGCTCTCTCATCTTATCCTCTTCGACGCGCTGGGTGCCATGCTCTGTGTCGTGGTAGACATCCTCAGCAACTTTGAAGTATGGAAACGGAGCAGTATACGGCACCCTTTCGGGCTCGAGCGCGCCGAGGTCCTTGCTGGCTTCGCTATGTCTGTCTTTCTCCTCTTCATGGGCATGGATCTCATATCCCACAACCTCACACATTCCCTCGAAGGCATAGGCTCCCACGAAGCCCACCACCCGCACGACCATAAACAGCGCGTCTCAGCCGGCGAAGTGGACTCCTCGGCTCTTCTCGCCGTCGTCGCAACCCTGGCATCCGCCCTCGGCCTAAAGAATCACGCACGGATAGGAAAAGTCATGCGTTTCGCCGCCATCGAATCTCTCCCATCCATACTAGCCAACCCATCCCATTTCCTCACAATATCCTGCTCCGTCACTATGCTCGTTCTCCCCCTTTTGAGTATACAAGTCTACCAATGGTTCGATCTCGCCCTCTGCATGACAATGGCCCTCTGCATGTGCATCCTCGGTATCCGTCTCGTTCGCACAATCGGCTATATGCTCTTAATGTCCTTCGACAGCAGCAACGTGGCCGATATAATGCGGGATATCGAGTCCGATCCCAGCGTCGCGGCGATCGAGGGTGCGAAGTTTTGGCAGGTGCATTATGGGCTGTGTATGGCATGTTTGACGCTGAGGGTGAGGGGGAGTGAGGATGGGCTCAGCAGGCTGAGGGATAAAGTTACGAGTCTGGTCAGAAATAGGCTGGGAGGGGGATATGGGGGCGGTGGGGCAAGGTGGGAGGTTAGTGTGCAATTTGATATGGATCGATTCTAGGAATCCCGGAAATGGGCATAAAGATACGGAATCTTGGGCTGCATGTAAACATATTGGCCCTGGTGGCCATGGCATTAGCGAAGCATGATACCACATAGTGTTGAGATATTTTAGCGTTGTTTCCAGCGTATCAGTATTGTGGAAATACAGCATTGGGCTGATTTGCTTCGCTAAAATCCACACCCAGGATCCTCCCTTCTGAGCAGTTCAGTCATCGTGATATATTCATTACTTCATTCTCCCACCCCCACCTTCACCCCCTTTAACCTCTTCCTCACCTCCAATTCCAATTCCAACTCCTTCTCCTCCTCCTTCGCTGGCGTCGTGCTCGCCGCTTGCGTTGCCCCAGGCGCATTACTTACCAACCCTTTACTGACTGCAAACCCACTCGATCTCGTATATGACGGGCTGTGGTTATAGTACTCATCGATGATAGGGTGGATCATGACGGTTTGTTTGTGAATCGTTATGGTGGAATTGGTTGGGACGGTCACCCAATTGTCTGTCTCATATCAACACTGTTAACAACCCACCATCTAGATAGGACGAAAGAGAAGAAAGGAACAACACGACCCACCTCGCTCAAAAGTCAACGGCTCACTGGCAACCAACACAATATCCGCACCCCTATCCCTCCTCTCCATCTTAAACTCCCCTTTCCCTCCCCCCTCAGCCCCACTGCCCTCCCTCCAACTCGTCCCACTAGAGAAATACAAGCTAGCCGCCTCATCCGTCTTACTACTCACATACTTAGTGCAAACCACACTATGTCCATCCGTAACTGCGAAGTTTAGTAGACTGCGATTGTCCATGGTTTCGTTCCGGAATTCGCTCGGGGTGGAATCGACGAAGGAGTTGATGCGGGAGATGGTTTGGAGCATAGCTTTGCGTAGCACGCTGTGGCCGAAGCCGGATGTAGAGTAGGTTGTGGAGTCAGGGTCGAAGCCGGCACTGGAGAGGGAATCGAGGAAGAGTGCGAATGCCCATTCGCTATCCGTATTCCCCTGGACACCCACAAACCATTTCGCACCCACACTCAAGGCCAATTGCCGCTTGACGTGCCGCCAGCAAGCGATATTGCCGTTGTGCATGAACATCAGTGAGCCGTGGGTGAAAGGATGGCAATTGCTATCGCTGAGAGATCCTTCGGTTGTGGCGCGGACGTGGGCGAAGATGAGATTAGAGGTTGTTTTGGAGGCGAGGCGCGAAAGGTTGATGCAATTCCAGGCAGGGGTCGTGGAGGTGAAGATGCAGGGGGACGGACCGAGGGTTGGGGGTGTGTAGTAGCCTATGCCAAAGCCGTCGCCGTTGTGGGGGCGGCGGTGGTCCTGGGAGGGGAGAGATGGTTAGTTCTGGGGTGGGGGACAGGGGAGGGGAGGCGTACTAGGCGGAGGCGGGAGTCGTAGGATTGGGTGAGGATTGAATGTTGTGGTTCGAGGATGAGTTTGGAGAGGAGGATCTCATCTTTGCCTTTGTAAACCTGGGTTATGTCAGATGTGCGTCAGATTTGTTGGTCGAGTGTCGACATAAGGAGATATTCACCAAAAATCTGCACATTGTGCTTTTCGAGTACGATCTTCGTTCAACAGCCTGCACAGGCGATAGCAAGTTCTTCGCGCTATAAAAGGCTGAGCAGTGCCGCAGAGATGTAAGTACAGTATGCAACTCTGGGATTCTTGCTCTTAGAAACTTGTAATTTCTTGCAAAGATACAGAGACTCTCTGTCTTCTTTTTCTATGTATTAGAGAATGAGACAGCTACATGTCTAGTTTGCAGCTCCACGGGCTCATTAGTCAATCGAAGAAGTTGCAATTGCCATTGTCTTGAACAAGCGTTGACATGTCGTTAGGAAAGGTCTCGTCTTCCTCGTCCAATCATATCATAAGGCCTTTGTGTCAGCAGGAAATCCGAGATGAAATGTCGTGAATGTGATAGATCTCTTAATCGGAGAATTGTACGCCTGATCAACTAATGAATCTCGAAAATGCAGTCAGATACTCCTATGGTTTTGTTGCTACCAGAGCTTGCAGCCTTGCACGGCCAAGAGTATCAAATCTAACAGCTGTGAAGTTGGGCGGTGCTGATTGAGTGAAAGCTAAACGGCGTGGGTCACGTGCTGTCATTGGTTAGGTCTCCGTAGACCGTCATTGGCTCTCGTTCAGTGTTCACCATGTGGTGGTTTGACTACTCCAAACAACATGATACTGCCGCATCAACGGTGTGATATTTTGTAGATCGTCATGCTTACTTTACTTCGTGTGGCGCTTGGTGATGCGTGGCTCAGAGAGCCAAGAGAATCACAAGAGGAATGGACTAGCGATGACGTAGTAGCAGGTCGCTCCAGATCCCTCGATCATCCGTCAATCCAACGCCCAGCGACGCCATCTACAGCCGGTCCTGTAGCTAGTCGATTTTAATCTACAGATAGGAAAGAGGCATGAAGAGACGAGTAAGGTCAGACTGAGTAGTGGTGGCCAAGGAATTCAACAATGTGTGACACCCTATTTTTGTGGGAAGAGAAGCCGCGATCCAACGCGAGCATGTACACTTCCAGAGTTCGGTGACGTTGACTACTCGTAGTTATGCCGTAAAAGATTGAAACCCTCCGTAAAGGCCAAAAGAGGGATGGAGTGATGGTAAAATTGATTTCGTAGGAAGGGGCCAATTAGGAGACATGGTGACGTTTTGCAGCGACTGCCATACGGAATAAGATTGCGATCCATCTTTGGCGCGTTCCCGGTTTCCTTCCACCGCGCAACCAAGACTCAACACTTCTCAAACTCCCATCCATTCCCATCATCTACAATACAGGAATTCCATCATCCATCTTAATCGCATTCCTACCCGAGTCTTACTGGCATAGACCCAGAAGACCTCTTCAAACAGTACACCTTACTTAATACCTTTGATACCCCTTGTTGCATTGCAGCAACACAACCACCACCCATCATGACCACCGTCAACCATCCTACCAACGTCAAGCAAAAGGAGGCTGATGTCAATCAGAAGCTTCAGCTCTATGGCATCTACTCAGGTATATAGTCACTGCATCATCACTGTCCAACGCATCTTACGTCGCAATCTCGTGGATTGCGGGTGTCTTGTTGAGAAACGTGACCTCAACTGCGGGACTCTGGCTAACTTGACTTCCACAACAGCCTTCGCCAATGGCAAGGTACCATCGGTAAGCCATCAGAAACCATATTTCCAAGCATTGCCATCGCTAATTACTATGCTTGTAGAACAAGCAAATCGATGTCGCCCTGAACTCGGCCATTGCGTCGAAGCCTCTATCCAGCCCATCTCCCAAATTGTCGGAAGAAGGTCGTCATCTCGTCGCTGATCTACGCAACGTCATTGAGCAAGCAAAAATCTTGCTCCTGACAAAGAACGATGGCAATTTGCTCCAGGACTTCATCTACCAGACGGGCCGAGTCGGAGGCGGCCAAGCCAAGCTCCCAGGAGCTCCAATCAACAAGGGTACCGCGCAACAGCACGGCAACCAGGCCCTTGACGGCCTAAGAACGTTGGGCACGCTTGTTCTATCAAATGGTCAATTCCGGAAGTTACGTGAGTTGTTGCCGCTACTGTGTTTATATGACTACCGCTGACGACCTCAGTGAGCGATGCATCCGTCCTCCTCCGCGACATTGCTGGTGATGCAGCTCAGAAGACTGCAACTAGAATCAATCCCTCGGAAGATCGCTTGAACCAGATCGATGAGCCAGCCGGGGACAACACCTGGCACGATGTCCCCAACCTGTCACCATCCAATCTCAAAGCTCAAGCAAGGGATCAATATAACAAGCAAAAGCCAATGTCACGCAATGACTTAAAGAATGCTACTGGCGATGCCACTCAAAATGCCCACCCATCAGGCTCCCGCGACCCCGCAGATGCTGCAATGCTTGAGGCCGATTCTCGGGATCAGGGTACTGACTCTGGCATGGATCCCCAGGCTGGCGCGTACCAAGCCAAGGACAATCTCATGGGCACTGCCAAGAACAATGTCCCAGACGAGACCCAGGAAAAGGCTCGCAACGCTCGCGATAGGACCCAGAACTACATGAAGCAGAAGGTGCCAAAGGAGCGACGCGACCAGACCGTCTTCCGTCTGAAGAAGATGATTGTCGAGATCCAGGGCCACTCCGACTGTAAGTTCATTTAACAACATATCTGGTGATCAAAGCTAACATTCTCCCAGACCAGCAGGCAATCGAGACTCTTCTCACGCTCGCCGAAGAATATGGGGGACATAGCAAGAATATCTCCCAGCAGACTGCTGGAACTGTGAAAGGTGCACACACCGATACCGCACTGACGTCGGCTGAGACTGACTTGAAGGTCTGTTATAGGTTTCACCCGTGAAAATCAGGGAATGCTGACCTCGATCAAGACTCTCCTTGAGCGCTTTGCCAACTCCACCTCCGCTGACGATCTCGTCGACTCGATCAACCAAGTATATCGTGATGCCGATCGCGATCCCGAGCTTAAGGGATGGTTCAAGAACATTGACCGATACGTCCGCAAATGTCTCCAGGAGCCTGGCTTCATCATGAGTGACAACGCCACCCAGGAATGGAACGACCTCTCTGACAAGGGCAACTTCCTCCTCAAGGACCGCTACAAGGACCACACCAACCACGTCCTCGATGAAATTAAGTTCTTCGGCCAGCAGTTCGACGAGGATGCGCAGAACAAGCGCTTTGCCGCATCCATGCAGAAGCTGTTCAACGATCTTGGCAACGACGAGAACGGCAAGCCAACATTCAAGCCTCATCTCCTAAAGGATCTCAGCAACGTCATCATCCCCGGTGTCTTTGAGAGCGTGCGCTACGTGCCTGTCCCCCGTATTGAGTACACTGACAACATGATCGATGCCATCATCGAGAACTTGGTTATTGAGAGTGACAACCTTGCACCCAACTCATTCGAGTTTGAAAGCGACAACTACTTCCGCTGGGGCCGTAAGACTGTCACCAGCAAGAACAAGAACAAGGTCATGGTCTCCGTTTCTGGTGTCCAGATGGACCTGAAGGACGTCAGCTACTACGTCCACAAGAAAACTGGTTTCCCATCTCTCAAGGACACCGGTGTCATGGACATCTTCATGGGTGGCTCGGGCTTCAGCTTCAAGATCGCGATGGAGACTGCTGACAAGTCTGACCGTCAACACTTCTTCAAGATCAACACCGTCAGTGTTGACATCAAGAGCCTCACCATCAAGCTGAAGCAGTCTAAGCACAAGACTCTATTCAACCTTTTCAGACCTTTGATGTTTGCCGTTCTCCGACCAGCCGTTGGCAAGGTTCTCGAGAAGTTAATCAAGGACCAAGTCCACAACGCTGATGGAAAGGCTTACGAGGTCTACCAGGAGGCCGAGCGTGCTGGTAGGGCCGCCCAGAACGACCCAGAGAATGCACCAAACATCTACAGCCGTTATGTCACCGCTGCGCAGAAGACCATGACCCAGAAGCAACAGAAAGCCCAGGACGCGGCCGCCGATAAGAAGGCCAATGTTGCCATGACCCAGATGGATTCCATCTTCCCTCAGATCAAGCTGCCTGGTGGTATTTCCACCAAGGCTACCGAGTACAAGCAACTCGCTGCCAAGGGCGATAAATGGGAGTCACCCATCTTCGGTATTGGATCCGCTGCTCCGACCTCAAGCCTGGCACGTGTCAACCCTGTGAGCCGAAAGCCACACAGCGCTGCCCAGGGCGGTGTCAAAGGTTCTCAGAACCTCGAGTCAGGCCAGTCCACCTTCGGCCAAGCCGAGCCACGAGTCGACCGAGGCTACGGCCAAAGCCAGCCTTCTTACCAACAAGGCCAGAGCTACGGAACAGGTCAGGGTTACGGTTCATCCACCAACGGGTCGTCCGGCTTCAGCAACCAGGTCAATCAGGCATTTGACAACACTGCCTCCACTGACGCCTATGCCTTGAAGGGTACTTCAGGGGCACCCAACGGCGGCCTCACTGACGGCAACATCGGCGCTGCTCAAACCTCCGGCCACACCACCCTCGGCATGAACAACCCTGTCCTGAGCGGCAATGCATAGATACCCCATCCCTTGCTCACCTGGAAAATTTGGCTGCGTTTGTTTCATGATACCACTATCGCGAACGATGCACTTCCCAAAGATATTCGTAATGACATGGTGGAAGCGGAGGGGGAGTGGAAGTGTGATCAAAAATGGGGTGGAAGGTTTCCTATGTTCGTCAGTCGCTTCGTCCGATGCAGTCTTCAATAGCTTGTCTTACCTCTTCGGCGGCTTACCATTGCTTGATGTCAGACCCCTGCTATGCAGGACGGTGATTGATGGCTTTGGTGGTCGTCAGTTTTTCAACTCCTATTGAGACGGAAGCTGGTTCTCTTTGTGTATTAATTCATAGTAGGCAACAGAAAATCAATTCGTGCATCCTCAATCATGAGCAGCGCAACTTATGCTCCCATCGGTTCTTGTGTCGCACATCCAAATCTTGCACACTCTTTACTGCAACACAAGGTAGCTTATGGCCAGTACATGAGATGAGCTGCAAATATGCCTAATTGCGGTTTTCGTTCTGGAAGTGGAAAAGTTGGGCTGCAGTCGCTGATTCATGGATTATGCGAATAGATGCTTAATTAAGCTATTAACAGCATCAAACAATCTTGATATATATAAACCCAAGGCGCATGAGCTTGACAACCTACAACAATCCTGGTGCAAGGAGTCGTCTGGAACTCTGTACCAGTGCCTCAGCACCTACTGTAACTGGCAGAAATGACAAATGCAGGACTCGGTGCGTACAAGCTCTGTACCATCACTACGTGGTTCCGTAGTTCTAGTGCCTGAGAATCCTGTAGACATTTTTCTTGTGTGACCGCTTCCTATGCTGGCTTTACTGAGGGTAGATGTGAACCCTATAGGGGCTCGTTGCAAGCAGTTTGTGTTGGCATCCACTCGGGACAGTCCACGTAGACTGCGCTGTCGAGTGTCTATCCGAGTAGATTCGAGCTACGCACGTAAGGACGATATATATATGAGAAGATGATGCCCGCTCATTGGAGGAGAGGTAATCACGACGGAAGACTACCTAGTACGTGATTCTGATCCGTGTATTTTATATGTATTCGAATAGAATAAAAAACAAGAATATAGATGGATCGATAATAGAAACAAATAATTATAAAAGGGGAAAAAAAGGGATGATAAGAGAGGATACCCTCGCCCCTTTCGAGACTAGAATGGAAAATCACCTTGATGTCTTGAATCAAATTAGATACAGAAAATGGGAGGAAGAAGTATACGATCTTATAGCGCCATAGACTAACATAGCCATGTTGCCGTTATATAAATACATTGTATATATATATATATTATATACACCCCGAACTTAGGATTTACGATTACCGTTTTCGTCTAGGAGAGGGAGTAGGGCCGCTTTAAAGGGAGTACCGAGGGAGTAAAGGGGTATAGTAAAGGAGTACGGGGGAGTACGGGGGAGTACGGGGGAGTACGGGGGAGTACTAAGGCGTAGTAAACGAGTAAAGAGGGGCGTAGTAAAAGAGGAGAGATTCTAGTTCTTTAAAGAAACCTGATTTAACTATACCTTACTCGGTTATAACTACTTATATTATTTATTTAATAGTATTACCTAGTTTAGCCTATTATTACTTATACTCCTATAACTTCGCCCGTTATTAATTTTATCTTATACTAATAAATCCGGTAAAGATAAATAAAAGAATTAATAATAAACCGGTTCTTTAAGGCTTTTATATAATTAAGTATTCGGTTAATTTATTAATTATCGACTATTTTTAACGATTATACGATAAGTTCTTTTAAGGTAGAAGAGGACTTTTAATTATTATCTTATTCAAGTTTAATTTTTTTAAATATTAAAATTAATATAAATTATATATAAAGAATAAAGCGATACTAGTTACTTTAAATTTAACCGATTATATTAATAAAGTTAAGAAATAAAATTATCGTAAAGGTATAAAAGGAAAGAGTTTATAAATTATTATAATACGTAGAAAACCCTTATAACGACTATAAAACGGGAGAGTATCTTTATTAATATTAATAAATCTTAATTTACTAGGCTTTAATTAATCTAGTTTATAACCTAGAGTTATAGTATCGATTACTAAAGTTAATAACCGTATAAAAGTAACTTTTATTATATTTTAAATAAATACTACGAGTTATCTATTAATTTTATTTATTTATTATATACGACTAGAATAAAGAGCTTAAAAAAATTATTAACGTAATATATATATAGTCGTTAGAAATTTAATTTAATATACGAGCTAGAAAAAGTAGAGAGAAACTAAAAAGGTTTAAATAAATCGAGATTTATTATCACGAAGATAACGGGCTAAGCCCTACCGCTAGCCCTATCGAGACTAGGGTGACTCTAGGATTCTAGTATATTAGGGCCAAATCCTCGATAGAATAATCAATATCTTTTATACTATATACTATTATATTAACCCCTTGTTAAATAGTAGTAACGGTTATACTAACGTAGAATCATACCTCTTCTATATTAGTGAGAACGATTATACTAGCTATAAATAGTAAAATAACCCCTAAAACGGTTAATATACTCCCTATTAACTACTATATTTAAAATAATTTACTCCGTATCGATAACGAGCCTTATTTACGTTATACCTATTTAGCGCTTCCGTATTATACCCTACTACCTTGAATAAGTACTTTTAAACTCTTTATTAAGTTATTAAAGTAGTTTATTTAGTACCCTTTTTATTTAGAGTATTTATAATAAATACTAAACTAAGTATTTAGAACGTCCCTTTATTTATTTCTTTTTTATTAATATAGTTATTTATTTTAATAAGTTACCTATTAGGTAAACGTCTAGCCTAGTAAATATATTACTAACTATATCTCTTACGCTTCCGCTATAGAAAAAAGAATACTAGAATATTAGTCTTTTAATACTACTTTTATTATTCGCCTAGTATTACTACTTTTAGTATTTATTATTAATTATTACTCTAGTTATTACCCTAAAAGAAGCTTAATTAAGCCCTACTACGATTAATTTTACTTTTTATTTATAAGAATTCTTATTATTAAGTAAATATATCTTAAAATAAGTAAAAGTTATTTTTAATATTAGACGAGTAGTTACCTAAATAATTATATGGTTTTTTTATCCTCTTATTAAAGTACTCTTTTAATATTTATTAAAGAGGGGCCGGAAAGCGAAGTAATCTAACGACGACCTTTCGGAGTATATTAAGTTTAAATAACCTACTATATAACTGCCCTAGGTTATAGATAAGATATTCGTAATATTATTTATCGGTATCTTCCGAAGGGATATTAAAGAGCTACGTTAACGCCTATAAGAGAAGTAACCTTTAGAGGACGAATTTAAAGACGAAGAAGTTATAATTCCTCTCGAGCCCGAGTAATTTATTATAAATTCCGAATAAGTAATATAATTTATAGAATCGCTAGAAATTTAGGCCTTTATTATTAAGCTAGTAGCTAGGATAAAGGAAGGCCCGGTAGGACCTTAAGGCCTATTAAGAGTAAATAGTTTAACTAGTTAAAACGGTACTAGTACTAGGGTAAGCGCCTAGAATAAACTAAAACTCGAAGAGATTAGATTCTTCGACTTTAAAGACGATAAGAAAGATAACCTATTTACCTTAAAAAGGTATATTATATATAAAAACGTTTTCGACTTTAAGAATCGCGTTAATAATATAATTAAATAATACGGCGAAGAGGAGGTATAAAAGCTTCTATTTTTATATCTTAAAGAAGTAACCCTTAAGTAATTCTCGAATAAATTAAATATTAATATTAAGGCGCTAATATATACCTTCGCTAGCCTTAAATAAATAGGTCGTTTTATTAAGCGATTTAAAATAAAGACGCTAGAAGTTATACGTAAGCTTCGTTTTAATAAATATAAATTCGTTTAAATACGTATTAGTAAGACGCCTAGGTAGTATATAAATAAGGTATTTAACCTAATTAAGGCCGCCGACATTCCTAGTATATATTAATAAATATTTATAATCTACGATTATATTAGTTTTAATTTTAAGCCTTTTATTAATCCGCCTAAATTTAGTATCTTATTAAATAAATTCCTTAATTTATTTAACGCTAAGGAAGAAGTCTAGCTAGGAATAATATAAAGTAATAAAACGATTAGGCCTCTACCGCCTCCTAAGTTAAAAAGTTTACGGTAAAGTTAATAGAATTATTAATAAACTAACCGGTTCCGCCTATAATAAAACTAGTTACCTTAGGCTATTTTTTATTAATTCATTAATCCGGCCTATTAGAATATATTAAATATCCCTTAAACGTAGTAGTAGTTTTATTAAATTTAACCGCTACCTATTTAGTTATAGATTATTAATAGTAGTACTAGAAACGTATCTTTCCCTCCTAGAAATAGAAATCGTCCTAACTATTAACCGCGCCAAGAAAACCGCGGGCCTATAACCGGTAGTTATAATCCTAACCGTTTCGGGCAATAGTAAATACCCTTTAAATGTATAACTATTTACTATAAAACCGAGGTATAAGAGGACCACTCTTAAGAAGACGGTGTTATAGAGTTATAAATAAAAGAATAATCTACGTTTAATATTAATTACGTTAATAAGTAGAGCCAGGATTAATAGTAAAAGGATTACTATAATAAATAAAACGAAATAGCCGGTTATTAGATAACTATTATCGATTCGCCTAAATAGGTCGAGTACCGTATTTATAAAGAGTTATTCTCTTTTAAAAACGTACTATATACGTATTTTAGAAGTTAAGGCTTAGGTAGGAACCCTATTAAAGCCTCCTACCCTAGATATTTAGTTATAAATACTATTTAGAAAAGTAAATAGTCTTTAGTAATAAACGAGAATATAGAAACCTATTACTAGGCTGAAACGAATAACGAATTATTAAAATAGAAACCTATTATTAAATTAAACTACGACTCTTCTAAAAATACGGGAATAGGATAAACGTTTAGGAAGTACCGGTACGCCGGTATTCGGGTCGGTTTAGACCCTAGAATTAAAGTAGAAAAGAGCTATAAGGATACTAGTTATAGAGTAATTATCGCCGATTATAAATTTATAGTACGCTTCCTTCTAAAAGCTAGAATCCGTATTATAATAACCCTACTCTAAGTTACCGGTATTAATATTAACCGTTATATTATTTTTAAATATATCGTTACCTCCTTATATTTCCCCGGGAAAGATAAGAGCGGTAATAAAATAATAGCCGAAACCGCCCTTAGGGAAGTCTATATTATAGATAATTTTAAAGTAGGTATATTTATTAATATAGACGTTATGGCCCTTAAAGGGATTAATATATTAGTGTCTCGGTAAATCGCCCGTATCGGTAGCTACGATATAGAGTGCCCTATCGACGTCTATTTAAGAGGTATAAGTATGAACCGGCCGGTATATACTACGAAAATAAGGGTTATCCCCCTATAAACTGCGGTAATTATCGAAGTCCATAAGTTTAATCTACTAGTACGAGACTACTTCTTTAAACCGGTAGATACTAATTTATACCTCTTTACCGGAATCGTTAATAATAGAATAAGATTAGTACTTATAAAGAATAAGACGGATAAGTACGTTAAAATCCCTAGGAATATGAAGCTAGGCTAAATAATCGAGGTTTAATTTAATAACTACTATAGTATCACTATAAGCGATAACGACGTTCGCGAGCTCGTTATACGAAGGCCTCTTTAGGAGTATAAAGAAACTTTTATTAAAAACGCTTTTAATAGTACGGTTATTATTAACTTTAATTTATTACTTCTTAAGTAATCTTTAGGGGGTAAAGATATAGAGAACCTAACTAATTCCCGGTCTTCTATTTTATTAATAGAGGTAATTACTTCGGTAAAGAATAATATCCTCTTAAACGATATTATTATTTATAGTAAATAACCGGAGCTAGTAAAGGTTATTAATTAATTCCCTATACTTTAGGTAGAAGGAGGTTTTATTAATATTCTAGAAAACGAATAAATACGTATACTACTACGCGCCGACTAGGAAGATAAAGTATTTAAAACGGTATATATTTATCCTATAAATAACGAGAGCCGGAAGATTATTAACGAAACCTTTAATAAATTATATATTTAGGGACGGTTTAAATAAACGATATAAACCATTTTATTTAGCTTCCTAGTCTTCGTTATTTAAACTATAAGATTAGATAGTATTAAGAAAGGCCGTACTATTATTAATATTCGAGGTTTAAATATTATAGTTATAGTAGACGTCTACTATTTACCTCTATAGAATAATATAATTAGCGCCGTTAAGGGTTATCGTTAGATTACCGTTATCGACGCGGCTAGTTTCTTCTATTAATAGTGTATATACCTTAAAGATAGATATAAGTTTACCGTCGTATTATACCGCGGCTAGGAGACTTTTAATATTACGGTAATAGGATTTAAGAACTCGCTTATATATATATAGCGGTAAATAGACCGGATCCTACGTATCTATAAGGTATTCGCCCGAGTATATATCGATAACGTTATAATATTCTCTTAGACCCTCGAGGATTATATTTAATACCTATATATAGTATTTTCTTTATTCGTTAAATTTAATATTTTAGTTAACTTTAAGAAGGCGTTTATCGGTTATCCGTTAATTATACTATTTAATTAGAAGGTTAACTCGTTCGGGTTATTAACTTCTAAAGAAAAGTTTATAATTATTAAATAATTAGTTTTCCCTTAAACGCTAGTAGTACTTAAGACGTACCTAGGAATAACTAGTTAATTAAGAGATTATATTAAAGATTATACTACTCTAGCTAGGCCTTTATAAGATAAGAAAACCGCGTTATTAAATAAAATACCCCCTATAGGCGCTTAGCGATAGGAATATACTAAAAAGACTAGTTTTAAATCACCTTCCTTATAAAAGATTCGTTTATTTAAAGTTATTTAGAATACCCTTTCTAAGTCTTTCTTTCTATATTATTTCGACGATAAAAAGGAACTATTTATCGACCTTAACGCTAGTAAGGAATTCGGTTACGGGGCTATAATTTATTATATTATAAAAGAACTAAAAGGCCCCTATCCCGACCGGAAGTAGGTTTAGTTTATCCTTTTCCTTAGCCGACTCTTTAAAGATATAGAAATACGTTATTAACTTATTAAAATAGAACTAGTAGGAATAATATAAGTATTTACTAAGGTTAAATATATAGTCGAATTAGTCTTTAAGACGGTCGTTTATACTAATTATAAAGCTGCGCTTAGTATAGTTAAATAAATAAGTATAACTACCTTATCTACGGTAAAGACTAATTTATATATCGTACGGGCCTTAGATTATATTTAGTGTTTTTAAAATATAAAGATCCGTTATAAACCTAGTATTAAATATATAGTACTAGACGCCCTATCCCGACTATAGTAGAAGGACGTAGTTAAGGACTTTTTAGAAGGCGAGCTAGATATACTCTAGGTATATATATATAAGGTCTATATACTAATAGAAATAAATACGTAGTTTAAGTAAGAATTACTTTAAGGGTACTAGAGTAACGATTATTAGACTAAAATAAATTATATACTTAATTATAACGTAGAAACTAGTAAGGATACCGTAGATCTTCCTTTTTCGAAGGGGGATAACGATTTAATATAGTATACCGATAATTTAGTTATTAATCGCGTATATATACCGGAGCGCTTATATATACCTTCTTTATACGTTAAAACTATATTTAACGTCGTATATTCTAGCTTATATATAGGAAGATATAAATATTATAAAATAATAGCTAGGTACTAGTATATATATAAACTAAATAAGAAATCAAGGGAGTATTTACGATACTACCTATAATACTAATTATTTAATACTCCTAGGTATAAGTCTTATAGAGTATTATAGTCTATTTTTATACCGCCCTCTTTTTTCTATATGATTTTTATCGATTTTATCCTAGCCTTACCCCTTTTATAGGAAGGATTCGATAATATTATAATTATTATATATAAATTTTCCCGAAAGGTAACCGCGATTCTAGGAAAATTAATATAGAAGGTAGAGTAATAGGTATATATACTTTTACGTCGCTTATATTTAATAGACTAGGGTATTCCGAAGGTTATTCTTTCCGACCGCGACTAGAAGTTTATAAATACTCTATAAAAGGCTTTATTTAATAAGTTTAAGGTAAACTTAATATTTTCTACTACCTATTATTTATAAATAAATAGATTAAGCGAGCGTATAAATTAAATTATTAAAATTATATTACGATTCTAGATCGTTACTTTATAAAACCTTAAAGCCTAGGAAGAGGTACTATCTTTTATAATTATATAATATAATAATATATTCTCCTAGTTTATTAACTATACCCTAAATAAAATAACTTTCGGTTTTATCATTAATAACGCGTTAAATCTAGGAAATTAAGAGAATAACGTTTTATTAAGGAAGCTAATACGTATTTAAACTTCGGATATAATTACTTATATTTAAATATATAATAAGGAGTATTATAATCGTACTTATTACTTTTATTACTTCCGTTAAGGGGACTAGGCCTTACTACGCCTATATAAAGGTTATAATATTCCGGTAAATAAATTTATTAGTTATAAATACAGTTAGTAAATAACTAGGTTATTTAAGGTTCTTAACTATATCGGTAGGCTCGTATACCGCCTTAATATCCCGGAAAATTAGAAGATTTATAACGTATTTTTAATAATATAACTAGAGTAATACCTACTACCGGATAAGGACTCTTTTAAATATTTACGGCCTATTAATCTTAAAATAGTAGAAACCGAGCGAGACGACTTAAAGCTAGAATAAGAACTAGAGTATATTCTTAATAAACGCGTTATTAAAAAGGGGAAGGGTTACGCCACCGAATACCTTTTATCCTAGAAAGACTAGGGATCTATATAAAACCGTTAGATAAACGCTAAAAACGTTTTCGCGGGCGAATTTATTAAGGAATACGAATAATAGGTTAAATATTAAGCTAAATTCTTCTTCTAGGGTCGATAACTCTAGAAGTATAATTATATTTCTCTTTTACGTTATCGCCCTTTATTTACTTTTACTAGGAAATAACCGTTATATTAAATCTACCTATCGAGCTTTATTTAGAGTACGGGCACTACGATAATATTAAAGGAGTATTATACCGAGAACCGGTAAAACTACTCCTTAATAGTTTTAAATTATTCGTTTAGTCGTACGTAGAGTTATATAGCCCGAATATCCTAGTATAGTATTACTTATATACTCCTCTATATAGACTTAGGTATATACCCCTCGTTATCGCTATTTCTTAACTAGGTAGTATACTTATATAGGAAAGAGCTTCGGATAATATAAGAATTATATAATTATTTAGCCGAATCGGGACTAGCTCCGCGTTAAAATAATTTTAATTCTAAAAGTATCGTTAAACGACTTTTACCTAGATTTGGCCTAGATCTAGCCTAGATTTACACTAAGACTTTATTTTATTAATATATATTTAGGGCCCTAGTCCTTTAGTACTAATACTTTTATAACGCTATATATATATACTCTTATTTTATTAATATTATAGCTCCTACCGCTAGTTACCTATATTATCCTTATACCGCCTTATCGCCTTACCTCGCTATCGCGATTTTAATATTAAGTTTTACGGCTCTACGCTAAGCTTTAAGGCTCTACGGGCTTACCCGTAATCGGTCGATAATTTAGAATATATATTATTTATTTATTTACTTCTATATATAGATGTTATTTACATTATTATTTATATAAACGTATTAACGAGGGCGTTAACTTCTTTCTTTTAAATTAGGCGATTTATCACGGGGTAGACTTTAGTAGGAGTATTACTATAGATATCTACTAAAATAACGGGCTAAGCCCTACCGCTAGCTCTATCGGGACTAGGGTAACTCTAGGATTCTAGTATATTAAGGCCAAATCCTCGATAGAATAATCAATATCTTTTATACTATATATTATTATATTAACCCCTTGTCACCTATATAGCTCTTATTTTTTAAAAACTTATAATATATTTAAATAAATATTACGAATTAAAAGATAACTTTAATAGAGGTCGACTAGATACTACTCGACCCGATTAGATAATATTATTATTTAAAGGAGAATTTAAATCCGATAAAAGTATATATTAATAAACCCGATTTCTTTATTTAACTTTTTATTTTTATTTTATATTTACCTCCCTTTTCCCCTTTTTTATTAATTTATTTTACTTTTTTATATCCTCTACACTTTACCCCTAGCTCTTATTCCTCCGTTAATTTAAAAATAAATTATTCTTTTTTAAATCCCTTTACTTTACTTTAACTTTCTTTATTAATATTAACGGGGAATTATAAACCGCGCTTATAAATATATAAATATATTATTATATTATCCGGAATTCTTACCCTTTCAACGACGATCTAGGCCTTTTTTAATCTTTTATTAAATTCGTATATTTAAGAATTTCTTTAATCTTAATCTTCCTCTTATTTTAATTATAATTATTTTAATTATTTTATTATTACCTTTACCTTTACCCTCGTTAAAATTAAATAAATATATTATTTTTATTCTTTTTACTTCCTCGTAACCGAAGTATAACGCGTTAATATATAAAATAGTAAAATATAACTCGTATATATATATTAAGATATAATTATATTATAAACGAGTACGATTAATAGGTTTACCGGAGAAATATTAAAGATTATAAAAATAAACGTAAATTTTATAATAAAGGAGGAGAAAGAGGAGGAAGATATTATTATTTAAAATAAAGAGAGGAGGGGGAGAGGGGGAGGTAAATAATAATTAATTAATTATAATTTTAAATTTAGATTTATATCTTTTTATAAAATAAAATAATTTTATTTATAGGACTTCGTATTTATTTTCCTATTATATAAATATAAGAGAGAGTACGGGAAAGATATTATTAAATTATATATAATTATAATAATAAGGTTATTAGTAGAAAAGAGATTTTCTTAATAACTAGAGTATCTCTCTACTTTTAATATACTTATATAAATAGTTTTATCGCGCCGTACGTATATTTTTTAAACTATTAAGACTTTTTAAAATTACCCGACGTTATTTAATTCCCTTTAATAACTTTATTAATTTAAAAAAAAGTTTTAAAATTTAGAATAAATTTGAATTTTCGAATTTAACCGAGAATTAATATAAATAAAATAAGTACTTTTTAAAGTAATTATATCGGGTAAATAAAAATCGATACCCGAAAAAACGGGTTAAAAGAAATACGAATATTTATATAAAGGTTAATAACTCTACTCGAATCTTAAAATATATTAAACTAGAAAAAAAGAGTAATTAAAATATAACTTTAATATAAAGTAAAATATAAATAATATAGTCGAGTATTATTAAGTTATTTAAATAGGTTCTTTAATAGTAGTATACGTAAACTTATAAAGAATAATATATTTAGACTAAAAAATCAAGTAGTTTAGGTACTTAAATATAAAATTAACGATATTTAATAATTTTTAGAGTTCGTAGGGCTATAATCTCGAGTAATAAATAATATTTATTAAAGAGATCTTTAACTCGTACCACTTTATTTTTTTCTAGGATATAAATAATATTATTTAATATCGTAAATAAATATATAGTCTCTATTATTAAATAACGAAGTGTTAATTTACTAGGATTTTATAGTTAAGTATTAATATCGATATATTTATTTTATTTAAGAACCTCCGTAACTCGTTATTTTAAAGTTACTCTCTCTTACTTTTAATAACTTCGTTTAATAAAGTCCGGTACCGAATTAAAATATTATTTATACTCCGCTCTATATTACCTTTAAGATTATTAATATTAATTTCTTATTTTATTAAAAGTATAAAGTTTTCTTTAAAGCCCCTCTATTTATTACCTTTAAGCTAGTAAACTTTATATTAATTACTATATCTTCGTATAATAATTAAGCGCCACTTTAATTTATTAAGACGATTATTTTATATTCTTATATTTTTACGAGATAAATTATAAGATAGTATTTATCTTAATTTATAATATTACATTTTATCTTTAATTACTTTTAAGTTATAAAAGGTAAGAATAATCGTTATATAATTTTTATAAATCTTAATACTAGGATTTCTAGAATAATCGGTATTATAGGTTTAAAGGGAGGCTATTATTATTATACCGGTAGACGTTAACCTTATTAATATTTACGTAATCGATTATACCGGTTATTAACTTCGTAGTTAATTTATATAAACTTTATAACCTTATAATAACGGCGTTTTCTTTATATATATAATTAATATAGCGCGGGTATAAAATAAAGTAAAATAAGTTTATTTTATATTAATAACTTTTTATTCGTACTATAAACTAGAGTATAAATTAGTAGTTTAAATTAAATAATCTCGCTTTATTAATATAGGTTCGGCGAGAAATTAAATTCTTTTATATACTTTATATTTTATTAGAGCCTTTATAATCCCTCTTTTAAATTAATTAACTTTATATTATTTATATTTTAAAGACCTTATATTATTTATTAATTAAACCGGTAACGTTTATAAATAGTATATACGGATTTTAAATTAATATTATATTAATATAAATTAACGCCTAATTTAAATTATATTATATATATATATTCTAGATTTAAAGTATTACTTTAATAAGGTATAGTAAAGAGAGGAGAGATTCTAGCTCCTTAGAAAGGCCGATATAATTATATCTTAATCGGTTATAATTACTTTTATTATTTATCTTATAATATTATTTTATTTAGTTTACTACCTAGATTAAATTAGTTTCTAATTTTATATTTTAATTAATTCTTATCGTACGATCCTCCTAATAAAGTAGTCTTTTATTTAATATTAACGCTATTCTTTAATCGAGTTAAATTAATATATTGTACGTAGGACGTTTCTACTTAGTAAGCCTATTATTTTATATTTATCTACGGCCGCGTTTATATACTTTTTCTTTTTAAAATCTTTTTCTATTTCCTTAAACGTACTTTTATATATAAATAATTTATAATCTAGGAGACGGATATTAATATATATATAAAATATTAGAATTCTTAATATTATAAATTATAATATATATATATATAAATATAAAGAAATTTATATACCTTCTTTACTACGGCTTTATTATATATCTTCTATTAAAATAAACCCTAGAACCGATAATTTACGTATTACTCGAATTACGCTTTTATATTAATTATCTTATACTTATTTATTAAATATTTATATCCGTATAATTACTAGTTTTATTAAGCCTTTATATTCTTTTAAATCTATTTTCTTTAAATAAAAAACGTCGTAAAGTTAATAATTTTATTAATTAATTTAATTTATTAAGATAGAGGTTATTTAAATATTCCGTATTAATATATAGATTATAACGTTAAGCCTCTTTAAATTATTAACGAACGAGTTTAATAATAAGTCTTTTCTTTAATAGAATTTTAAATATATCTTTAATAATACTCTTTAATTACTTTATAAAGAGGTTATTAAATTAAGATAATTTTTTAATTACCGAGAAAACCTCCTCGATATTTTTCGCGATTTTATTTTTACGGGGTATTTTTAAACTTATTATAATCTTTTAAAGGTCGCGTAAACCGGTTTAATTTAAAAAAAGAAATATTAAAATAAAAGTAAAATAATATCCGAGGGTTTATATATTTAATTTTATTATCGACCCCTCGCCTTCGATTTATTTAAAGAATATAAATTTTTAATATCGATATTCTTTATATTATTAATATAAAACCGTCCGTTAAAGTTAAAGTCCGTAATAATTAAACGAATATAATATCCCTTATCCTCGTTTTCGGCTAAAAGTAAAATATTATACGATTTTAAATTATTATATATAATAGGCGGTTTATAATTATTATATAAATATTCTAGGCCGTCTAAATATTATAAAAGGATTAATAATTATTAATTAAATATATTTAGTTTATATTATAGCCTAAAATAATCTTTTAAAATATCTTCGAGGAATTAATAAAGAGATACTAACGTTTATAGTTTTATAATAAAATAAACGATACGAGGGTTTAAAATATAAAACGCTTTAATTAATCTTAAAAGATTTCGATATAAAATAATCTTATAAAGAATAATATACTCCGCCGCGATATTTACGTATTACCCCTTATTTTTAATAACGATCTCTTTTAATATAAAGAAATTCTATCGACTAGGATAAGGAAAACTTAAACTATAATATTTAATAATTTTATATATAGTTATAAACCCTCCTACGGATAGCTTTAGGTTCGTATTAATTTAATAAAAACTATAACGCTCTTTAATAACTAGAAATTAATCGGAGTAATATAATAATAAGTTTTTCTACTATCGGTTAATATTTATAAACTTATAATTTATTATAAAAGGTTTATAATTTACTTTATCTATTAAATTATTTATATATATTAAACCTATATATTATAGGTCTATATTAAGTAGGTTTATATATTTTATTTACTCGTTAAACGGAGAACGAAAAATTTTATCTTTAAATAACTCGTATATTTTCTTTAATCTCGTTATACTTTATTCTAGATTATCTAAAAAATAAAAGGTGTAATTTATAAATATTTTATAATACGAGCCTTTTATAGTATAATTTTTATTTTTTAAAATTAATTAATAAAGTTCGTAGGAGAGTTTATTATACCCGATATATTAATAAATATTCGTATATCCGTATAAAATCGAGAGTATTTAAAGTTTATAATAAAAGTAAAGTTCTAGTAAATTATTCGTCTTCCTTAATTCTTCTAGTAATTCGTCGATATTTAATCTAATTTTCTACTATTTCTAAATTATTAAGATTTATATAATATTATTTATATTAAATTTAGGACTTAGAAGCTTTAGCTTTTTAATAATAACGATTCGAATATTAATTTAATCCGGGTATTCGCGGAATATAAGAAAAGTATTTTATATTAATTATAATATCCTTAATATCTCGATTATAGTTATAATTTTTTAATATAATTTTATTTTATTACCTCGGGAAATATTTAAACTTAAAGCCCGATTAAAGAAAAAATAAAATATTTTAAAGATTTCGGTAGCTTTATTATCTTATTACCCTCTTTTTAATTTAACCGCTAGGTCTACCCGTTCCCGTATTATACTCTATTTTTTATAAAATATATATAATATATCCGGGCCGTTAAAGTATCTTAAAGTCTCTATTTCGGCGTCGTTAATCTTTTTCTATAACTTTTCGACTTAATATATATATCGGATTCTTAAACTTTATTATTATTAATTATACCGGTATAAATTTTATAGAAGGATTCCCAGTACCTAGGCTATACCTTAATATACTTAATAGTAAATTTAATAAAAATAAGTTAGTAATTTTAACCGGGGGGAAATAATCTATTTCTAGTATTTTATATATATATTTTTTTAGTATCTAGAGGGCTAAAATAAACTCTTAATTATATACTCCTACTAGTACTTCTTTATAAATCCTCGCTACTCTTTTATACTTCTCTAGTACTCCCGCTACGACTCTTTACTCTTTATTTACTCTTCTTAAAGTAATTTTATTCTTCTTCCCGTCCTAGAATAATAATTTCTAGTTTTAAATTCGGGGTATATATAATATATATATATACTTTATATATACCCCGAATTTAGGATTAAGAATTACCCGTTTCGATTAAGAAAAGAAGTAGGGCCGTTTTAAAAAGAGTAATAAGAAAGTAGAGGGGAGTATCGAGGGAGTAAAAAAAAGTAGTAAAAAAATAAAAGAAAGTAACGAAGGAGTAAAAGGGAGTATTTAAAAGTAATATAAAAGTATAATAAATAAAAGCCTAAAATAACTCCCTTATACCCGGCTATAATTATTTATATTATTAATAATAATATTCTATCGCCTAGTTTAACTTACTACTACGTAGGCTCCTTTAATTTCGTTAGTCGATAATTAATTAACGGCTCTTAGCGTCGTCCTATATTAACGAGTATATTATATCTAGTATAAATTATTAGGGTACGTTCTAGAAGCTTCTATTAATAACTAGTTTCTAGATATAAATAAAGGTAAAAACGAGATCGATTTCCTATATAGAAAAATAATAAATTTTACGGAAAATCTTATCTAGCGTCTATTCAATATCTCATTATATAAAATAATCGAGTATAGAGGAGTAGAAATATAGGCACCGTTATATAGTTTAATTATATATTACGAGATTATTAATAACTCGAATCTTTTCACCCTCGGAACTATTCTTTAATAAGTAATTTACTATATAGAATTTTATTAAAATAAAACTTTTAATAATTCTACCTTTTTCTTTTTAATATTATTAATATTTTTAGAAACCTAATTAGATTAGTTTTAAAGGGATATTCTTTCTTTATAATTATATCGAGCTCTAGTCTACTAGTTAAATTAATAAATCCGTTATAACCGACCTAAATTTATTTATACGACGGGCGAAAATATAATCTTAAGAATTAATAAATTAAAAAATACTCCTTATAGTTTCTTAAATAAAACTAATTTATAAAGATATTAAACTATATAACGAAAGGCGGGTAGGGCCGATATTTAGGTACCGTAGAAATAACGTAAAATAAAAAATCTTTTAATATATATATAAATATATTAATATAAAGTAAATAAATATATAAGGTAATTATCTTATACTAGTATATAAATAATAATAATATATAAACTTCGTATAGGCTTAGTACTATATATTCGATCGTATTAATATTCTTTATATTTACGATTTAATGGATAGACCGAAAAAAAGTGTCTAAATATTAATTTTTTAAAATATATACCGTACGGGTAAAATCGGTTATAACGAGTAAATATTTAAATTATATTTCTACCTTAAGATATTTATTAATATTTATATTACCGAAAAACTCGAAGGTAGGTTAAAAAGTATTTAAATTATAATTAAAAGTACTTTAATAAATAAAGCGCTTTATATCTCGATAAATATTATAATTAAAAAGTATAAATATTAACGGATATTTAATTTATCGCTTTTATTTATTCTTTAATAATAATTTATACTCTTATTCCTCCCGAAGCGTTATATTATTAAATTTATATTAATCCTAAAGAGTTTATACTTTATTTTTAAATAATAATTTTATAATCTTTAAAATAACGCCTTTACCTCGATTATTTAAAGAATCCGATTATATTATATAACGACGTTAATACCTTATCCTTTATATCGCCTATAACGGAATATATTTTTTCGTAGTATTAAATATTTCTAGAATATTTTATTATAATATATTAATTACCTTAATAATATCGCGGTAGGTTTTACCGTTATAATAAATAGTTTTATATTTAATTTTTATAGGCCTATAAAATATAATTAATTAATTTTTCCTTAATTTCCGTATTTATATATATATTATTTAGGTTAATAATAAGAAATATTATTAATAAAATTATATTATATTTTATACGAGTCGATTCTTAATAAAATTAAGTCCTAAAATTATAATAATTTAATAATTTGTCGGTAACTTTAAGTCCGTCCCTTATATATAAAATTTATCGAGGTATATTAGATACTAGTTTATTTATTTCGTAAAAAGAGAAATTATTAATGATTTTATAACGCCGTTACGACCTAAAACCGATAATTCGTTATAATCGTCGAAAAATATTATTATTTAGGATTCTAATACCGGAATATATAAAAGTTATAATCGCGCGATTTTTATATTCTTTTACTTTAAAATTTAAACTCTTATATCGAGAATAATATATATTAACGGCTTTAACCTAATAATTATTTATAATAAAATTTTTATATCGAGGCTTTCTTTTCTAAACTTTTATATAATATATTTAAAAAAGTTCTCGGGTCGTAATAAATAATTAAATACTCCGGTATTTATATAAAATTATAACGGGAGATTATATTAATTAATAAATAATAATAAAATATATTTATTATTATTTATTCTATTAAAACCCGTTATTAGGTAAAATTTTATACGCGTAATATTTTAATTTAAAGATAATAATTTTTATAAAAACTCCTTTATCTCCTTTGGAAATATAATATATAATATATAAAAATTAATAATATCTTTAGCGAGTTATAATAAAAAGAAGATTTTTTAAAAATATTAAATAAAGTCGTTTAAATTAATTCTCGAAATACGAATAATAATTTAGGAGTATCTTTAACTTAATTATTATATTCCTTTTAAATATAATCGGATAAAAATAATTTTTCGAAGACTATATATAATTATTTATCCGAAAGGTTACCGTAGTAATAATTAAAATAAATTAAAATAATAATAGTATCGGGGTAATTAAATTTAACCTATATTATTAAATTATCCTTTATATAATAAGGTATAGTAAATATAATCCGCGAAAGATTTAATTTATAATTAACGCGTTATTATTTTTATTATAAACCGAATATTAGGACTTTATTAATAATTAAATCTTTAAAAAAAATAGGCTCCTCTTTATTAAATTAACTATAAAAACGTAATATTATAATAACTCGATATCGGCTTCGTTTATATAAAGATTTATAAAGAATTTAAATAAAATAATCTATATATATTAAAAGAGATTTTATATAAATACTCCTAGTAGATTTATATTATAAATTTCTTTTATTATTATCTCTAAAAGTTTATCGGCGGCGGAAGTATCTAAAATTCGGACGTAGGGGAAGCTCCTAAGGTATATAAACCGTAGCTCTAAGCCTTACGGGAAGATTTAAAGGACTGGTTATATAAAGCGGCTCACTACCTACGGTATTCTGTGTGGCGTTGGAAACTCCCTTATCTTCACTCCGGCTATCGGTGCCATTGCCCACTTCTTCTGTCGACGCCGAGCAGCAATGGTCGGGCTGGCTACAATAGGTGGATTAGTGTCAGGAACCATCATACCTCTCATACTCCAGCGCCTCTTCCCGGAAGTCGGCTTTCGCTGAGCGACACGAGTCCTAGTATTCATGTTCCTGTTCCTCCTCGTCATCGCGAATCTTCTAATACGCAGCAGTCCCAAGATTCAGCCCGCGAAGAATATAAAGCAGAATTTATGGCCTGATCTTCGCGTCTACAAGCACAAAGTCTTCGCCTTGACTACTGCAGGGGTCTTCATAATCGAATGGGCGCTTTTTATCCCCCTCTCCTACATCTCCAGCTATGCCCTCGCGCACAATGTCTCACCCACGTTCAGCTACCAGCTTCTCTCGATCCTGAACGCTGGCTCCTTCTTCGGCCGCTGGGCACCCGGCTACATGGCCGACAAGTTCGGAAGATTCAATACCATGATCGCGACGGTCTTTCTGTGTATTGTGTCCGTGCTCTGCGTCTGGCTTACCTGCTCCCCCGAAAGCGGTAGCGGAGGAATTGCACAGCTTGTCATCTTCGCACTGCTCTTTGGCTTTGCGTCTGGGAGCAATATTAGCTTAATACCTATGTGCGTGGGACAGCTGTGTGGGACTGAGGTTTTGGACGATACTATGCCAGTCTCTATACTGTGGTCAGCTTTGGGTGCTTGACCGGTATTCCGATTACTGGGGAGGTGCTGAGCAGCGATGGTGGGAGCTACACGGATCTCATAGGCTTTGTTGGGGCTTGCTATGGGCTTGGGCTAGTGTTCTTTGCGTGGGCGAGGGTGTTGAGTGTGGGGTGGAGTTTAAGGAAGATCTACTAGAGATGTTGCAGATGCCAGAGGAGGAGGAGAAGCGCATTGAGGAGGAGAAGCACATCGAGGGGGAGAAGTGAAGATGGGTTCCCGACGAGAATACTCGAGACTAATACAACGTGAGTCTTGCGTGTGGTTATCTGCTGTTCGAACATCTATGCTATCTATATGTCTATCGACCCTGCTGTAGAAACAAGACGGAAATAGTCATTCAACATGGCATAAGTCTTAACTCATAATCCTCTACCTTGACCACACCTAATGAGTCCTTTTACCTGCTAGCTACGGTGATGATACAACGCGCACGCTAGGCCAGAGACGTCGATGCGGAGTGCCCTCGATCTCGACAGTGCTAACAGATTCTGCTCTAGCACCTGACCCGAAAATAGAAGACCAAGCCCGATGCCTTAAAACTAACGAAAGAACATGTATGTACATAGCGTCGATCTTCACCCTATCCTTCCCTTTCATCCACGTTTCGAATCCTTCTCCTACCCGCTCTCCTCAGTCATCATCTTGTACATTCCGCAAAATGCCATCAACATCGGACCTCCAAAAAAAAAAATCAGTCGTCTTCCCTTTTCAACCTCCCTTCCTCCAAAACCTCCGTCCTCAACCACCCCCGCACCCCCAATCTGCACTAAGAACCGAACAACGTCTCCTACCCCGACTGAAGAAAGGGGAGCTCCTCATCCTGGTGAAAAGCCTTTGGCCTTGGTCGCTCGGAGCTTTCCACTAGGCTTAGCCCATCCCCTAATATGAAGCAGATCAGAAGCAGGCGAAACAGTTCTAATCCGCGGCCGCACCACGAGCGTCGGCCTCGCAGCCGCAGCCATCCCCGAAAGCAAGGGCGTGAGCGTGCTGGCAACAACGAGGCACTGTGATTGCGGAATCCTGCTTGAGAGCGGCGGTGTCGACGATGTGTTTATCTATGCCGGCTCTGTCCATCGAGGCTGCTGCAGAGCTTTGCCTAGAGAGCGTGGATAAGGTCCTTAAACTCGATGGCTCGAATCTGACGGATTTGGTAAGGTGCGTCAAGGGAGGGGGAGCAGTATGCCAGGTTGGTGCCGTGGGCGGGAATAGTAACTCGGATGTCGTGCACGCTGCGCTTCCTGAAGGGGGGAAGTATGGGGTTTTTCGCGGTGAGCAGGGGGATCTTTATAAGTTGCCGTTAGAGGGGTTGGTGGAGGCATGTAAGGTTCAGGCTTGTGAAATGTGATGCTGACGTTGGGGTCTGCGCAGGACGTTGTGGAGGGGAGACTGCTGGTGCAGATTGGAAAGGTGTTTCACATCGATCAGATCGTAGAGGCAAACGCGGTGTTCGAAGGGAATAAGGCTGGGGGTAAGATTGTTGTTGCTACGAGCGAGGTGGGTGTGGGAGAAGAGAAGGGGGGCTGTGGTGGTGAGTTGACATCTAGGTGTGCGGGTTGATGGCTTCAGGAAAGGCGACGTGAGCACGAGAGGTATGCATCTGGATGGGAAGGAGCAAAGGCAAATATATAATAGAGAAAGAAAAGAGCTTAATGATGGGCAGTGAATGCATCGTTGATAGCAATGGCCAAGCACGACTCATCAAATCTCTAGCCAGAAATAGAGGCAGCAACAGAGGAGAAACCTATCCGGACTGAGGCCAGATACGGGACCTACCATTTACATACTCATGCAGTCATTTTGACAAGGCCATCTATCAAGGCCATGCGCAAAATCCGGGCCTCCTGTATCAGGAAGCCCCAATTGACCGTTCCTTCCTCGTTTAACTCCCTCTAGCCTATCTCCCTCGTTGGCGATCTCGTGGACGTGCCGCTTGTAGTGGACGATAAGGTCCTCAAAAGCTGAATCAGATGACGGCAGAGCCGAGCTCGAGAAAGGCGCCTCTGATCGTGTAGTAGCGCTAGGCTCTAACTTGAACAGTGGCTCCCTTGACTTCGTCAACATTGCAATGACCCTTCTCCTTCCCCCGTGAACACTCCTACATCCGCGATCCTCGCCAATGTCTGGGAACAGATGTATCAAGACGCCTGTATTGTTGTGTTTGCACTACGGCTGCTTCGTCACCAGTCTGTACGGTGATGGCCGACTCTACTAAGCTGCGTAGCATTGATACGCCTCGTTAGATAAGATTCGGAAGCTCGGCTTCTTTTCCTTCGGTGTATCCTTTGTAAAAGATATGGTCCCTTGCATAAGCTGTACAGCCTTATTCGTCACCCGGATCGTCGCCACTCCCTTGACTTGGGCCCTTGGGCAAATTTCAACGCCATAATGGCCTTGTGTTTGTGGCTGCCTGTGATTGGACTCATGACTTGGGTGAGTACCTTTTGAGCACACGAATAGGGATAGTTTACCCCACCCTCAACTACCGCATTCTGCTCAATCCAGATGTACCATGCAGGTTTGTATGAAGCTGCCACCGCGATGACCAAGGAGGCGTTCAAAAAACACAATTCTTGCTGATGCTTGCTAGAAATGGATTGTCGGTACTACTATCACTGATTTGAAAATTCCTTTTGCCGGAAGATTGTTGAAGGTCAGAACACCTTTCAATGGCTACATCGGTGTCGCGACGTTGTTAGAGGATGATCAGCAGTGGTATGTGGACTGATACGTTTCGGCAGCCTAAGATTTCCCAACTCTTTGTCCTTGGTGCTTCTCATCCTTGCAAGAGTATATGCGAAACGCGGGCTCGGCTCACAATACCATCTAGCCTAGCTGTCACACGATTCTCAACTCCTGATAGGTGCCATCTAGGTAAAGCTTCTTTTTCTTCCGTTTATCACCGTAAAGGACCTCGAATGAGCTCCCTGTGTAGGACGGAACTGATTCCTCAAACCAGCCCCACCTTTTATACGTGCCTTGTTCGGAGGCAACTGGCTCTAATACAATCCCAAAGGTCCCTTTTTCCAAGACATCGCTGACCACTGGCAATAGATATAGCGGATTCTCGTACCAAGACACAAACATTCCATTCTCCTTGAAGGAGTCAAGCACCTCCTCCATTTCCCGAGATCTGTCACCCCGGATGATCGGGTTCCTGACCGCTCGTCGCGAGAACTCCGAGGTCTTAGGTTCCGTGTCTGGCATGGCGTACAGCTGCCTACCCGTCTGCGGGAGCACGAGATTGTACTTCAGGTCCCAACTATGATTGTCTGAGGGATACAGCAGTGCTGGGTGTAAGGTCCCACGCACACGGATCCAACCGCCCGTTACCTGGCTGAAAGGGTCTGACGAAAGATGGTCGATGTGGCTGTCTGTGACGGCTATGACGGAAAAGAGCTCGCGGTCTACGAACTTGTTAATGATCTGCGTATCTACTGAAGCCCATGACCAAGACGGTGCGCGATATTTCGAGGGTCGCCGCACGTTGTCGCTCTCGGCGCGGCCGACGCGCCAGATGAGCTCGTTCGGAAGGTTGTCTCGCCATAGCCCGGCTAGGTATTCGCTACCGAGTGCCGAGTGAAAGCGTTTTGCGATTCCCGAAAACGCGACGAGTTTGTCTTCCTCTCTGGTGACTATGCATGAGGAATACCATTCCACCAACCCCTGCCATTTTTTGTAGTTCTCGGACGGCTTTAGCGGCACTGGCGCGCTTATCCTATTCTTGAACGAGGACTGTGTCCCATAAGTGATCGGAGGCAGGCCAAGAGGGTTCGATTGCGCGCTTAGTATTTTGGCTGTGCTTGACTCTTCTACAAATTTGTCGTCCTCTTTCGAAGGCCTCCGAAGATAGAGCCATTCCAGCAATTTCTGCAGCATTGTCTGGTTCCCATATGACTGCAAGTCTGCTGGTGCTCCGAGCTCATTGTGAACTTCAAAATTTGTTCCGCAAGTAATTTCAGGAATGCCGTGTGGATATGCTTCACTGGCATTCAATTCGCAGCATTCCCACAAGAGCTGATCAGAGCTGAAATGCAAAATCCTCGGTGCAAGCCAGCGCTCTTGAAAGACCCATCCGCGGCGAGAGAGTGGAGCATAGTCTAGCTGCTCATCCCAAAATCTCTTGGGTATGGGAATACATGTCTCGGGATCGCGGCCTGCCCAATTTGTCTCGATTTCGCAAGGACGTACACGGTCAAAATCCCTTGGTGGGAACAAGCCATGGACGCCCGAGGATGTTGCTATGGCTGACAAGTTGCGAAATGAATGGGAGTATACATCCTGCATGGTGGCTGACTCAGCTCGCCAATCTTGGGAGTCGTCCTGGATGATGCATAGTGAGTCGATCCATATATACCTAACGCCCAGGTACGATCGAGCTGCGGTAAAGGCATCCTGGAACGTCTTCGAGAGGATAGTCACCGGAATAGCATGCAAGAACTGCTCTAGGTTCGAGGAGGTGGTCTGAATCACCGTAGAGTCAGCCCAGCGATGGCTGAGTGTTGCGTATGGACCTCTCGTAGGAGTGCTCCGGGTGTTAACCAAATTGACGTATTGGTCGTTCGACGTTCCGAGATCTATTAGACGAGTGGGGAACCAAGCTGGTTGATAATGAACTTGGTCCTTTGTGCAAGTTTTAGCCATTTCTGCGCCAAGCTGCAGATTGGAAGCCACAAGGGCGACCCAGTCCATTGATTGCATGTTGCCATATCTTCCCTGCAACGTTGAAGCCATTGCTGAACGAGACTACGAGTGAGTAGGGTCCTAGAAAGGCGGGACTGTTGATTACAATGGACGTGTCTCGTCCGGCACGTCTCCAGCCAGTCTCGCACGAGGTAGCGCGTAGACCGGGACAATAAGCTCTCATGCAACGCCTCGTCCGTGGCTAAGAACTTGGAGATTTCTGGTAAAGTCAGACTCAGCTTGTGAGCGAGTGTAGCTGGTGCAACTAGTACCTCGGTATGGAATCAACCAAATAGACAGAGGGGCCACAGCTTCCCCTTCAAACTGTAGGAGCAACTCGTTGGCTTGCCATGGACTTGACTCGTGGCATGCCGCCAATACGAATTTCAATTGGCCGTCGATCTTCAGCGGGTCTCTTGCTAAACGCTGGGCCGCCCGCTGAACGCGTTTCCAGTAGAGGCTGCAAATGAAACAGCCAGCGTCGGCCGATTGGTACAGGCTCTGGGTTGATTTATGTAGCGTTAGAGAACGGGGAGACTCGTCAAGCTGTCCTACGAACACAGACTGACAAGTTCTGCAAATCATAAGCGTAGGAGCAAGCGCAGGAGCCTGCGAAGTTCTCGGCGTCTTAGTTGGTTGGCGAGGTTCGGTTTTAGATGAGTTGAGTTGAAGTGACTCCCGTTATTAGCGTGTGTAAGAAGTAAAGCGGTCGTCGTCATTAGGACTGTCGGACTACGTTTTACGGATCTGCAGAATTTCGGCTATCCGCACTTTACCGCTAATGGACTGCCGTAGGAGGGGCGAACGATTAAAATATGTCCTCTTGGTCAAGCAAACTTCTTGTGTCCAGCTCAAAAGAATTTCTACTCGTTGTTCCTTTGAGACAGTGAACGAGAGACTTCGTCACCTAAGAGTTGAACCCAAGTCTTCTGAATCAAGATCAGTCGTCTGAGTTAATCACTTATATGGCTTGTCTCACGGCGAGATAGATCAGGCAATTAGAAGACTCTATTATATTTGGATATGACTTTCATGGAACGTCCCTTGCGGGCTGAATCAACTCAATTATGTCATCGCTGGGATCCCCGTGTTCCTTTCCTGTCTCTTCCACCGCAAACAGCATACGAAGCCCAACGCTAGAACAGCCGCCACGATCGCAAGACGAAACGCCACTTGGAACGACAAAGCGTATTGGTTTATGATCTCCGAAAGCTGGCTTGGATCATGAATGATTTCAAGAGCCTTCGGGTCGTTCAATAGCGTTTTCACCTGGGACGATGGAAGATGCAAGTTTCCTTGAAGTCGACTCTTCAGCGCAAAGAGAAAAAGCACAGATGTTATTTGATTGGAGAAGGTACTGAAATCAAGGAATATTAGTACTCTGTGTTGGGGGAAACGATTCCTCGTCGGAAGGGAGAGATGGAAACTTACCCTCCGAGAATATTGAACATCTGTATGATCCCCTGGGCATGGGCTACGTCGCGACCTTTCAGGACAGACTGCGGACAAGCTACGATGCACAGCACGCAAAGACCGAATCCGAAGCCAGCCAGGATCTGGTATCCAATCACATTCGCCATTAATGATTTGACACCCAAGGTGGTTAATAGTCCCGAAGCGATAGCAAACATCACGGTTCCAGAAACGAAGATGGGGTTGTAGTAGGGCACAAATCGCAGAGCCAGAACCACTATGATGGACCCAGAAAAGATGGCCGTTACGTACGGAACTGTATGGATACCGCTTGAGATTGGTGAAAGTCCCAAGACCATCTTGGATAACCACGTCAGCGACAAGACCATTATCTCGGAGAAAATGCAGCAATGAAAGCACATACCTGGAAAAACAACGGTAGGAATGAGACGTGGCTTGCTAAGCCGGCTGATAAACACAACATCAAGCCGCAACACGCCCAGACGGCATTGGCCTTGAATATTCGAACTGGAAGTAACCCTTCCGTTCTTGTGAAATACTGTTGCACCGCGAGGGCGATGGCTACCACAGCGGCAGAAGCAAAAACAGCAGCGACGGCACTCCAAGAGGGAACCCGGCTTTGCACGAGATGACACCCGAAGAGCAAGCCGACGAGCGTCAGACAGAAAAGGGCGGTTCCAATCAAATCCAGTTGTGCAAACTTCTCTATCGATTGCTGTTTCGATCTGGCGTCCGTCGTATCATCGATTCGAAGGCATAGAATGATGAAGGTTGCGATGAATATCCCAATAGGCACGTTGATACCGAAGCACCAACGCCAGCTCAAATATTGTGTCAGAATGCCGCCCAGTAGCGGGCCTAGAGTAAGGCCAATGACTGAGAAGAAAGACAGTATGAGTATGAGTACAGTACGGTGGATACATTTGGTTGCTATCGAGCGAACATACCTAAGATCCCAGAAACTGCATTCAACATAAGGATTTGGGCTTTTTCCGAGTAGCATTCTGCGAAGATATGTAAATGCCCAGCAATGACTCCCGCACTGCCAACACCGGAGATGACCCGTCCAAGGATAAATGACTGCGATGAAGGTGCCGTGGCCGAGATGACTGAACCGACTGCCATCAGAGAGTCAAATCAGCATTCTAATCTATCTCTCTCTCTCTCTCTCTCTCTCTTTCTCTCGGACCAGATGCACGAGAATGAGTATCTTATCGATTCCTACCTTCGAATATAATCAATGCAATCAAATACACGTGCTTGATCTTCCAACGAACGTAGATCTGTCCCAGCAATGGATGCAACACAGCCTGAGGAAGATAGTACGCCGACCCATACCAACCCACGTCGCCCAACGAGTGGAATTGCGATGCAATTGTCGGAAGCGGTGTCGCAATGATGGACTCGTCGAGTTGGGTCGTGAAACTTGCGAGCAGCACCGCTACCGTTACCACTGCCAAAGACCAGCCACGCAGACCTTTACATTGTGAACTGCTATCGTGATCCTTTGACTCCGATTCCGACCCTTTGATGCTCTGTGGTCGTGCAGCCGCAAGATTATTACCTTGATTAGGCACGGGTCCGTACAAGTTTGGCCATGATTCAGGTATACTCATAAGGGTCGTATGATCATGGTCGGAGAAGTGGATGAAAGATGTCCGAGTCCCAGTCCATTTCAGAGATATGGCGCGCGAGTATCTCGTCGAAAGGACATCATCGAATATATATTCATCCTCAAAGTCGGGTAATCTCTGGGACGACCTTTGGGACGTTCTCCGGGACGTTCTTGGTAGGCTCAATGGGCAGGATGCAATTCTCAACAAAGGGCCCATCGAGGAGGCCATCGCAATAAAGGAAATAATTCGAGCAAGTCGTCAGCTCCAAGGAAACATTCACGTCGATTTCTCGGGCGTATTATTGCCGACGTCTGGCAACGATACCATATCTGTCGACATGACACGAAGATAGAAAGGGTTACTCTCACGGGATGTGAAACAATAATGGACTACGGCGCCTTGCTTCCTATTCCCTACAGGATCGACTGCTACAACACTACTGTGCCGTGCGCAGCATGCTAGGCTTACTAGTAGGGATTATCAGCAGGGAAACATGCTGGAATCTCGGGAAAGGATTGATTAACTAGCTAGGTGTTGCATGCACTAGGTAAGATTAAGGTCTTGGCATTTAAGGGCTGATACAGCCTGAATCGAAATAGAACATGGGGCTATGCACACCTTAGCTACTATAGTAGACTTAGCTGCCAGACAGAAGACACTGTCTTAGGCTAGGATTTATCTGCACTAGAAGAGCTGCTCCGCCGAGGCCCTGGCCACTCGCCTCCATTTGCATGGCGAGGTGGCGAATATAATATCAACAACGAAAAGCTGTGGTATCGCTACGTATAACTGACCTGTCTAGGAAGATCTTACCAGCCCGACTATTCCTATCCAATCCCATGCAATCATGCTTTACAAGACCTTATTAGTCAGAACTGTTCTCATCCTTTCATCGTCAGTCGCCGCCTTTTCTCGCAGCCCCTTTGCACACTGCTCGCCTAGCTCTGTCATCGTCGCAGCACCCAGAAGTTCAAGGATCGTTATGTCAAAGTCGAGGGTTTGTCTCCACCAATTACGCATCTCGATCGCAATCAGCGAATCCATCCCGAGAGTTTTGAGCGAGCACGTGATGTCAACGTCTTCCTCTGACCGAAGCTGGAAATGAAGTAGTTTTTTTCCGATCTGCTGTGCTAGGAACTCAACACCCGTCTCCTCTTCAAGTATAGCTGGGTTTCCTTTCGCAGAACGGAGGAAATGCTTCATCAAACCATCCTTCTCGATGTCTTTCCCCGCTGAGTCTTGGAGCATCTCGGAGACGTTATGATAGATTGCCATGCGAGGGTCCTTTTTCCAAGACAGGCGATTACTTGGATCTGCCAAGGGGAGTGCGGAGCGGAGCCCGAGAGCCATCTGAGAAGAGGACACGAACGCCGAGCCGTGAGGAGATCTGTCTGATTCTGATACTGACCGCATCATTGCCAACTGCATCGCGTCAAGCATCTCCTGCTCCCGTATGCCAAAGCCGGCGCTAGCCCTCCATTTCGTTAGTTGACCTAGTGTCTCAGCGACGAATCCCACGTCCTCAACGGCACCTAGGTCAAGGACTGACGCAGGAAGTGACATGCTGTGCCGGTGTTGAACGAATGCATCCAGGAAAGTGCCTGCACTGGCGTAATTCGCTTGTCCTGGTAGACCCACAATTCCAGACAGCGAGCTCAAGAGCACGAAGAAGTCAAGATCCATCTCCTTGGAGACCTCGTGCAGGTTCAGTGTCCCAACCACCTTTGGCGAGACTGCAGTATGCCACGCTTCATGAGTCATCCGCATCAGTGAATCATCACTCAAAACCATTGACAGTTGAATGATACCCGCAATGGGCCTCTTGGCTCCCTGCACAGCATTTTTGACATCGCTCATCTTTGCAACATCGCCCGCCAGCATTTGAGCAGAGCATCCTAGATTTTCGAGTTCGTGAAGGAAGGCGCAGTCGCGTTCCTTCTTGCCAGCAGACCGTGACAAGAATATCAAGTTTCGGGCCCCGTTCTCTATCATCCACAGGGACATTGCCCTTCCAAGACCCCCAACACCACCTGCGAGCAAGTAAGAAGCGTCAGGTCTGAGTTGAAGCGTCGTTCGGGACTTTGTGACTGCGCTGATATCGGAGTCCGGTGTCATGGACACGACAATCTTGCCAGTGTGTTGTCCCTTTTGCATATAGCGGAAGCATTCCACGATGTTGGGAGCCCCAAATATCTTAATCGGACGTATTGGTTGGATATGACCAAGCTCATAAAAGCGTATGATTTGATTGAGAAGCCTGCCTTGGTCAGTTTCGATCTCAGTGGTTTGCCCAATGTGAAGAAGACATACCGAATGGCAATTTTCGGTCTTTTCGCTATGATTTCATTCATATCCACGCAACAATAAGATCGGTTTGCTTCGAAGATGTTCATGGCCAACTTCGCGTGCCCACGTACATCACGCTTGCCGATCTCGACCATTTTCCCAAACGGCGCGACGCATTCCCAAGAGGCGTGAAGCAGCTCTCCGGACAGAGAGTTTAAGACCAACTCCACCCCTTGGTCCTTCGTCTGACGTAGCAAGTCGGTTTTGAATGAGACGTTCCTGGAATTGAAGATTCGACTTCGGTCAATCCCAAATGTCGATATAAGATATTCAACCTTTTCATCATTCCCGACAGTGGCATAGATCTCTGCGCCAATCATCTGGCAGATTTGGATGGCTGCGATGCCCACTCCACCACAGGCGGAATGGATGAGGACAGACTTGGTCATGTGTCAGCATATATTTCTATTCAGTACACGAATGATGCCTACCTGGCCCTTTTCCAGCTGACCAATGTCCAGCATGCAATAAATGACAGTCCCGTATACACATGGCATCGTTGTAGCATCCTCAAAGCTCAGGCTGTCCGGAATCTTGGCGCAATGTAGTCCAAGTGTCACGACATGTGTAGCAAGACTTGCCTCCGCGGACGCTAACACTCTATCGCCTACACTGAATTCTTGGACGTTAGCACCAACCCGTCGTATTATGCCTGCGGATTCGACTCCAAGGCCCTTGCCGTAAGGTGGAACGATTCCCATTGCAATCAAAACATCCTGGGAAGATCAGTAAAATTCAGATAGTCGATTTGACAGCCATACCTTGAAGTTTAGACCTGCAGCGAGGACTTCAACCTCCACCTCGTCATCTCCCGGTCTGTCGAGTGAGCTCTCAACCCAATGCAATGTGTTGAGACGTCCGGCTGCACCAAAGCTTAAGGCTTTGTGATTACCGGAAACAGATCCCTGCAACTCTTGGCTGACAGAAAACGGGTAGAAACGCCCAATGTGAATCGTTCCCTTTGAAATGGCGAATTCGGAATCTGGGCGAAGCGTGCCATCGTCGCGAGAAGCGCGAAATTTGTTAAAGACCTTGACGACATGAGCAGAGCAGGTGGCGATCTCATCGACTTCACAAGTTGCGAAATCCAGTGACATTTCTGAGCGAATTGTTCGAATTGCTCCAATTGTCTGAGCAAATCGTGGGTCCTTGCAGCTAATTTGGCATGCTCGAGTAACCCAGAGGACGCGAGAGTCCTTGATAGCGCCCAGAAATTTCTTGAGTTGCTCGAAGCGATCCGAGGTTATGTTGTAGAAAAATGGATCTTTGATGTCGATCAGAGCGATTGTATCCTGTCCTTGTGGCGGGTTGTGTTCCAGTGTGCACCTTGAGACTGTCACGCCCGTCTGCGCTAGCTCGTTGGAGACGCTCTGGGACAGTTGCGTATCATCGTAACAAAGCAAGGCAACAGTATTGGTGGCAGTGGTGTTCGTCTTGGCCTTTGCCACCATAACGGCATTCAGCTGATAAGGCTTGTCTGTATCTAGCGTTATCGAATCCAGGCCATTGAAACCTGCTTTTGTGAGCTCCAATTCCCATCTTTCGGCAGAAACATATGGCTCAGAGACTCGCCCATCGTCGCCACCCAGCCACCAGCCTGAAAGAGTACCCCAAATGTAATTGCTCTCCTTGGAGAAAGAACACAACTCTTGCAATATCAGCCTGCCACCGGGTCTTAGCAGACTCCTGACATTCTGCAACGATTCGTGAAGATTAAGAGTAGCATGTAAGACATTCGTTGCAATGACGATATCGTAAGAGTTCTTCGTGAAGCCTTGCTCAACGGGATCTCTGGAGATATCGAGGGCCATGAATTCCAAGTTCTGGAAGTCCTGCAGGCGTTCCTTTGCAGTCGGGAAGAATCCTGCAGAAATGTCGGTGAATGTGTATTTGGAGTACATTGGCTGCCCCGCGGGGTTCTTCAGGCCGGAAAGAATTGTCTGTGTTGTGGTTCCTGTGCCAGCACCGACCTCGACGATCTTCAGATTGGGCTTGTTGTGACCAAGAAGTTCAAGGAATGCGGAGCGATCCCACGTATCACATACTCCATACATTTTCGACAGGGTGTCTTCATGCATCAAGATCTCAAGCGGTTTTACATGGCCTTGGAAGATCGATTCGCAATTTTTAAGAACCCTGGCCATTCCCTCCCCGATGGGCCACCAGGATGTATCCGCAAGGTCTGCCAGTAGTGATTGAATTTTCGTATGACGCTCTTGGTCACTGATCGAACAAAGCGACTTCATGTCTCTCTCCTGCTTGGACACAGCTTCCGAGCTACAGTCGACGTAATCTTTGAGCCAATTGCGATACCTCTCGAAATGGGGTTCAGCAGGCGACAGATCTCGAAGTCTCTTCTCAGTTTCGATGACACAAAGCGACGTCAGCTCATCGACAAGCGGGTAGACTGCACGACGACGGAAAGGAGGGGGCTTGAACAGCGTGGTCGTGTCCACGAAGTCAATATCGGGCCGCCATATGAGGCGTGCTGCGGCGTGTCGGTCTTCTTCTTCGATGGAGTCCTCTTCCAGAGGAGACATATGCAAGCCACGAACCCGCAGAATTGGCTTGCCTGCGGAGACCGCGTCTGTGGCACCCTGGGAGCCAGACGTGCTAAAGGTTACTTCGGCTGCCAAAGAGATATCAGAGTCACAGTTCCAGACATCAATCTCGTCGATCTTTGTCGGAACTGCGAGTTTCGTGAACTTTCTTGCCGTTCCCCTGGACGATGCAACACTGCAGAGTTGCAGTGATAGATCGATGGCAATTGGATGCAAGGGATATGCGGAATCGCCTTTGATCATCATTGGATAAGTCACGCTCGCCGTAGCAAGGTAATCTTCCGTGGATGATTTGATGTCCAAAAGTCCCGAAAACGCGGGGCCGTAATTAAGGCCGACGTGTCGCATCTGCTCATACCATCTGGTAGAGCCCACGGAGCGTGGAAGAGTCGCGAAGTTCTTGGTTATTTTCCCGTTTTGCGAACGAGACCGAACCTTCCCTCCACAGTGCTTGGTCCACGCACGGCCGTTGTGGGAGGTTATTGAAAACTCCCACCAGTCCGAGTCCAAAGAGTCTGTCCAACGATCCCTATGAAGACTCGTGATGATCTCTACCGGCGAGTCTCTGTTGAGCATCAATGCTGTATCAACACGTACTTGCGACAGACTATACCCCTCTCCAGGCTCGCTCAACTGTCTAATAGCCTCACCAGCCATGGCAACATAACCAGCAAAGGGAAACACGATGTCATCGCGAATCTTGTGATCATGAATCCAGGGTGCGTTCTTCGTGTGGAAGACATTCCTCCAGCTTGGGTCAAAGTCGGTGCTTTCCGCCAGACGAGATCCTAGTAGATCATGGTGAGAGAATCGTCGATGTCGCCATTCTTTGCTCAACCTATTCTCATACCAGTAGACTGTGTCATGGTCCCAGGGATACGGTGGCAAATCAGTGAGAACGGATCCGACAGGAGTCAGCTCTGCAAAGTCGATGGGCACACCATGAATATGAAGGTTCCCGACTGCTGATAAGAATGTGTCCGCGCATTCCTCACCTCTTCTCAAGCTCGGTGTGTATAGAAACGGCCGTTCTGATTCGGCGAGCGTTTGTCGCAGTGGGCCCATAAGAGCCTCATGAGGTCCAACCTCAAGGAAGTGGCAAGGACCCTTGAGCTCCTTGAGTAGTCGCTCTACAGATATCCGAAATCTAACTGGTGAAAGAAGATTCTGCAGCCAATAAGCAGAACCCAAAGCGTCATCGCCATTGACCATATTTCCCGTCACACTTGACACGAAAGGTATCTCAGGGGCTTTGCTTTTGATGTTGTCTCCCATCATTTGCTTGTATGCGTCGCCCACTGTAGTCATTAGGGGTGAATGATATGCTGCGTCAACTTTCAGTTTCTTGGCTAGGGACGTTGGGTGGTTTTTTTTTACGGTGTCGAGGACACATTCCACACTGGTCTCGTCACCAGAGATTGTGACACTCTTGGGGGAATTATCGCAAGCAACGACTGCACCTGGCACGAGGTAGTCGGTGGTCTGATCCCAATTCAGGCCAATAGCGGCCATCGCTCCTCGTGATGCATGTTTCGTTGTTGCGATTCCGCGATAATAAGCCACCACGATTGCCTGTGCAGAGGTCAACGCTCCTGCTGCAAATGCTGCGGCTATCTCTCCGCTAGAGTGACCTATGACTGCTGATGGTTTAACGCCAAGAAAAGCAAAGCTCTCTACAAGAGCTATCTGAATAGCAGTACACAGTGGCTGCGAGTATTCCGCCTGATATACATTGCTGGAGCTGAGTGGCTTGACCAACTCCTGTTCAATGTTCCATTCTGGCCGGTCTGGTAGTGATTGCAGGGCTTCGTTCATTCCTCCAATGCTTTGCCTGAAAATCGCGTTCGTTTGCAGGAGTCCGCGACCCATTTCAGGCCACTGTGCACCCTGCCCCGTGAAAGCCATGATCAGAGGAGTGTCTGTTGCAGCTTTTATCATAGTGGACGGTCCCGACGCGTTCGATCCTCCATGGATCGAAAACGCTCGATATGGAAGGTGTTCCCTTCTTCTTCCTAGAGTATACGCAAGGTCGGCAGAGGATGAAGGATGTTGTTCCAGAAAATTCTGATGTATCTCGATTTGCTTTTTGAGTGAATTCTGTGTGTTTGTAGAGTATACTAATAATGCGGGACCTCGGGAGGCAGGTGAGGGAGACGCTTTGACTCCCCAACTAGCAGCTGACTCGAGAATGATGTGAGCGTTCGCTCCCCCAACGCCAAACGAATTGACACTTGCACGCTCGTGTCTATCCTCGGGCCATGGAAGTGCTTCGGTAGGGACTTTCAGATTCTTCTCTTCAAACGGAATCTTTGGGTTCGGTGTGACAAATTTGATGTTTGGGGGTATGGTCCGATTCTCAAGGGCAAGCGCTGTTTTAATAAGAGATGAAAGACCAGATGCACCTTCCGAATGTCCAATATTGGGCTTAATTGATCCGATGTAAGTGGATTTTCCTCCGAATACATTTCCGATGGCATGGGTTTCTAGTGGGTCTCCGACGGCGGTTCCTGTGCCGTGGCATTCCACAAAAGCAGTTTCTGCAAATTTGGTGATGTGAGCATTCGCATAAGCCGTTCTTATAACAGCTTCATGACTCGCAGAGCTTGGGGTAGCCATTCCGGGGGTCTTTCCATCGCAGTTCGTTGCAGTCGATCTGATCACCGCGCGAACTGGGTTTCCATCCCGTAATGCATGGGCCAAAGGTTTGATATAAATCACATTAACCGCCTCAGCCCGAACATATCCGTTGGCTGATGCATCAAAAGACTTGCAAGAACCGTCAGGTGCGAGAACGCCCTGCTCGTTCAAAATCGTCGTCATCCCGGGCGCGAGAATGAGATTCGACCCTCCAACAATGGCAGACGAGCACTCGCCTCTCAGGATAGCTTGACATGCTTCATGCAACCCTACCATAGCCGAAGAGCAGGCCGTGCGGATTGTCATACTGACTTAAATGTCAACGAACGATGCTGGGAAGCACGAATGCAAGATTGACAATTACCTTGGGCCCTTGAGATCCCACTCGTACGACAGTCGATTTGACAAGACAAAATCGCCAGAGCCTGATACTCTGTACACTCCGTGTTGTTGTTGATCTTGGGCAAACATTTCCAACCAATCCTCTCCAAAACTGCCAACATAACTGCCGATGTTTTTGCCACGGTAGTCGGTCTCGCCAGCGCTCTCGAAACACTCTCTTGTCACTTCTAGTAATTGCCGCTGTTGTGGATCAGCTTTTTCAAGTTCTGTCCGTGTCATGCTGAAGAAACTGGCGTCAAGGCGTCGGAGGTCAACATGATCGAGAAAATACCCGAATTGGCTCTCAACCGTGCCTGTCTTTTTGGAACCCGACAAGTACGCCGAAACGTTGTATCTGCTTTCTGGAACCCGAGTTTGACCGTCCCGTTTTGCCAGAAGGAAATCCCACAGCTCTTGAGGCGTACTGAGACCGCCTGGAAGGCGAAGGGCCATGCCACATATTGCGATGGGATATGGGTTCCGGGACTCCCCATCTCCGATATCCCCCATCTTGAGATTCGGGAGATCTGCCTTCGAACTTTCTTGCTTTGAGAATGAGGAAGATGCAACAGTCGACGGCTTTGAAAATAAGTGGTTTCTTGGATTGGTGGCAAAGGTTTGATCTAGAGTTGACAGACGCAAGACTTCGGGGCTCCAAAGCGGGTCCCAGCTCACAGGGGTGAGCACCAGAGGTCACAGCCACATCAGGCGAGAAGGAAGATCTCAGAACAAATGCCAAGGAGTATCTTATCGATATGAAGGATTAACGTGTTTCACAAAGCGAGTATGAGCCCCAAGCCAGTCACGATAGGAGGCATATATGGATTTAGCGCTCATTCTCTACCTCCGTCGCATGTCTTTGATTACTCTCGTGACAAGCTGAATAGAATCCTCTGACAGCAAATCCTTCACCATTATTTTATGATCCTGTCATGATCCTTCGGCTTTAGAATTAGGTGGCATAGATGACCAGATACAGTGCTTTCAAGCAGTCAGGATTAAGGGCACGTTGGCCCCTAAGACCCGATGTGGACCTCGATTTACATGTTGCAAGTGTGAACCAATAATTGTCACATAACGAAGTTAGTGTTTCCCGTCGGCTAAATTTCCTCCCAGTGCCACATTTGGGGGGCTTAATTGACCAGGAAACGTGCAGTAGCTCAGCCCACTACAAGCGTTGGCTAAAACAGGTTAGGGTTCCAACAAATTAAACAGCTGGAGCTAAACCTGATGCCGAGTAGCGTTTTAGCGTGAAACAGTGTATGGATAATCATATGAGACGGATAGTTTACCGTATCATTACAGTCCTGATATTCGAACGCTTGTGAGCAGGCCTGATTTCTGTGAATATCGAGTGAGGGTGGCGGAGCAGCGTACTTCAGGCTTCGCCGCAACCTTTAGAGACCTCTCACTCCATCGGCCTTGGGTGTTAATAACCACGTTGACTCCGGTTTGGTGTGCCTAAGACTGTAAGCTACCCTTTCACCGTATCTTCATTCGGTGGATCATTATAGCGTCACCAAGCCAAAGACACTCTGATTACCTTGAAGCCGTCGCTCATCCGATCTTGACATTATTCTGTGAATCACTCATTTTTTGGATCCATCGAGGTTAAGCCCAAGCAACCAACGCCAACCGCACCAATTTCAGTGAGCTGTTTTGAAGAATGCCGTTCACACCACCTACCTGGGTTCCAAAGCTTCCATTTGAGATTCCGGACACCCTCTCTGTGGAAGATTTCATCTTTGATGAAAAGTACCGGAGTCGACCACTGCTAGAGTCAAAGGCACCTTTCGTTTGTGGCTTGTCGGGAAGATCTTATACCGTACAGGAGGTGCGGCAACGAGTGGATCATCTTGCAAGAGAGTTGAGCTGCCGCCTGCAATGGCATCCAAGCACGGGCTCCCCGTCGGACAAGATCGTTGCAATTTACAGCCTAGATTCGGTGAGTCGTATCGCTGCTGGACTTCATACAGAGCTGAAAAAAGAGCCTCTTCAACATTGCAAACGATCCGGCACTAACTTCTTTCAATATCTAGATTGATACCATGACGCTTGCCTGGGCTGTACACCGCGTTGGCGGAATCTGTTTATTTGCCCATCCCACAAGTACTGGTGTTGAGTTGCGACGTCAGCTTCAAGCTACGGGTTGTAGGACTATTTTCACGTGTACTCCCCTCTTGCCGCTGTGCCTCGATGCAACTGCAGCGCTTCAACTTGCTGGTAACCAGATCTTCCTCCTCGACGATCCGAATGAACCTACCACAAATTCTGGAAGGCACATGAGCGTGGAAGACTTGATACAGAAGGGGAAAAGCCTTGGGGAGATCGAGAAGCCGAAATGGAACAAGGGACAAGGTGCAACCCAGACTGCGTTCCTGTGTTCGTCTAGCGGTACATCCGGGACCCAGGTGAGCCCCCAGTTGATCTGGATTGGTGACTGCTGTTCTAAGCTTTCAGAAAATGGTAAAGGTGTCGCACAAGAACGTCGTTGCGAATGTCATTCAGCAAACCGTTTTCGAAAGCGTCGCGAAGCAATCTTCTTCTCCGGAGACATGTCTCACTGTCATTCCACAAAGTCATGCCGCCACTCTGGTCATGTGTCACACACTGGTGTTTCGTGGCGAAAGTATCATCGTCTTACCCAAGTTTGATATGTTCCAGATGCTCAGATCTGTTCAACAACACCAGGTCAATAGGCTCTTTCTGGTAAGTCTGCTCACTTAACGCGGTCGTTGTGGGTAGCGGTCTTTAATCGCGTTCGGCTAGATTCCTCCTATCATTGCGCCTCTCGTGTCACATCCAGCCATGTTCAGCACCTTCGATATCGGATCAGTGTCTTCCATCGTAGTAGGGGCCCTCTCTCTCGACCCACAAGTACAAGGCGCCCTCGAAAAGCAGCGGCCGGGCTTGAAGCTCTTCACGGCATATGGTAAGTTTGCTTCGTCCATACGATAACCTTTGAATGGAAAGCTTGCGCCCTATGGCGGCGTCATGCAATATCGCATCGTAATATCACTGACATGTATGCCTGAACAGGTATGACTGAAAGCTTCACGGTATTGTCATACACGAATGACGAGCATAGAATGGCCGGGTCTGCAGGGTGCCTACTTCCTGGGATTGAGGCACGATTAGTCTCCGACGATGGCACAGAAATCACAGGGTACAATAAAGCTGGAGAGCTCGTTGTCGCTTCCCCGAGCGTAGTTTTGGGCTACTTTGACAATGATACGGAAAGTACGTCGACGTTCACCAATGAGCACTGGCTGCGTACTGGTGATTTGGTTGAGATACGACAGGCCTTTGATGGGACTGAACATCTTTTTGTTGTCGATAGACTCAAGGATGTCATCAAAGTCAAGGTTCGTGGCATTCATCAAAATGATCCGTAAACCACTAACGGACTCAAAGGGTGTGCAAGTCGCTCCAACAGAGCTGGAAGCACTTCTTCTACTTCATTCCGCTGTTGCAGAAGCTGCGGTGGTGGCGGTGGCGGATGACGTGTCCGGAGAGCTCCCCAAAGCCTTTATTGTAAGGAAGGCGGGAGATGCTTCTGCGCAAGACGAGGAGTCTGTGAGAGAAAGTATCGATTCGTATGTTCAGGAACGAGTTCCTCAGCATCAATGGCTAAGAGGAGGGATCGAGTTCCTCGACGTCATTCCGAAAGGTGGAAATGGGAAACCATTAAGAAGGCTTTTGAGAGCGCGGCAAAATCAACAGCAATAGGAAAATTCTTGGTTTCTCGCCGACGCCTTCACTTGCAAGAGGAATTGTGTTCACAGGCATATCGTCATATTCGTGAGATGAATGACATACTTTGCAATGAATTCATGAACAAGCACGTTACGAGAGAAATTCACAACTCTTTGATGCGTTCCCTTCGTATAAGTCGTATTTCTCGAGATGCTCATTTACTTTCAATCTATTGGTAAATCTTGACTACGTCAGTGAACAGAATGTGATATTTCATCGTGAAAAACTATGAGCTCAATGACGAATTGCGTTTGTGTCTTGGCTCACACTGCTGCACCACGTGTTACCTCATGTAAATCTGTCAGAGATCAGTGCGTTTCGTAGAGTCATATGAGTTCTATAACTAAAATAAGAAGTCTGAACGTGTAATCATATATGCCGGTGAAGTTGTTTTGTGTTTTAGACGATTCTTGCATTTCTGCGAAAAAATAAGATTTGATGTATTTTTCGCGCAACAGGTCCAAAATAATCATTAATGTCCAAATCTTCCACGGATTAATTCTCATCTTGTACCAAAGACAGCAAGCAATGAACCTCTTGGCGTTCGAATCCCGTTGTGTTCTGCATTAAGCAACTCGCGAACTGCTAGGCCTTGAGAAATGATATATTTACAGAAGTAGTGTTGAGTCATCTCTTGATTTCGAGACTTTATCAACGAAAACGCTTGTCATTGATCAAGTAACGACGTTCGATTATTGCGTTCATGCATGGATTTCTATGAATTTGCCGTCATAGCAACTCCTAACGCTTCCGTTCAGCTCTTTGTATAGCCTTTACTCGAAAATCAAGTTGCATATATCGTGGAAAAATCAGATCATTCTTTTCCGCATTCTAACCAAAAGATCACGATCTGGTCGGCCTGATCCCATCCCCTCGCCACCTAAGGGCTCTGGACTTCTATCACAAACAGAACCATCAGGATTTACAAAGTGCAAAGGCTGTATTTCAAACTTGAATAGCATCAGTGCTACCGCACTCAGAATCTCTTGCTTTGCATAATTCCGGGCCGGACAAGTAGCTACTCCTGTTCCGAAAGGAAAGAAATCGCCAGGCTTGATGGAATCCAAATTAAGAAATCTCTCGGGCCAGACTTGATCGGAAGGATGATCAGGTGTAGACCAGACCGACTCGTCACGATGTCCAAGCCAGGTGGGTGCAATGACGGCATTTCCAGCTTTCAGCACGTACCCCTCGAATTCCATGTCCTGCTTCATTCGTCGCCCTAGTTGAGCGGAGAGATGAAAGCGCAAGCATTCAGAGTATAGAGAGACGAGGCGAGGAAGCTTTTGCAGCTCGACAAGATCCAGGCATTTGGAGTTCGAGTCCTCCTTGGGGTTGGTAATCGAAGCACTCTGAATCTCTTTATAGACCTGCTGGTGCAGCGTAGGAGTCCTGATAATCTCGTTCAGAATCCAGGTCGTGGTCGGAATGGCATTCGAATTGATTCTTGAATGTATAAGCGCAATAACAACAAGTGAAAGGTCGAGAGTACTTACGCGAAGATCAGGCTGAGTTCCATGGAGGCACGTCCATCCACACTGATACCAAGTTCATGAAGAAACTTTTCCAATTCTCTTACCATTCGTGAACCAAATCCCGGCTCCCAGTCGGCGTCGATCTTCTGCTCATCTTTCCAATCGGCTCCATTCCAAGCCCCTGTTACGAAGCTTTTCATCTTCCCCAACACTCGATCTCGAGCGAGGGTTTCCTTCCGACATAGAAGCGTTGGCATACCGTACAAAAGTGACTTAAACCCAGCGTCAAATTGCCAGTAGTCTTCAGCGAAAGAAGGGCTTTTCTCGAAGATGCTCGGACCAACAAGCGCGCTAATTGCTGCTTTGGACATTGCCTGTCGGAGAAATGCATTAAGCTCAACTTCAGTCCACTCGTTATTCTCAAAAGTATCCAGCTCCTCGGTATAGGTTTCGAGAAAATGGCCGATAAGGGAAGAAGTTGCTCTAGGATTCGCCAGATGGGCGGCGTACAATTTCTCTAGCCTGTGGACCGTTCTCTTGCATTCTGCTGGAGAATTCCCACATAGAAGAGCTGCATCTGCTTTTGGGAGACCGTAGACTCTTTGCAAAATCTGGAAGAACTCCACGTCAAACGACAGGTTCTTCGCACTGCGAAAGATCGACTGCACGTTCTTCGAGCCACTAATGATATATGCATGATTCGAGGCAAGACGGACTTTCACAAGCACTCTATCCGAGCATTTCGACCTAAGGGTCGAATCAGAAAACGTCTAATGATCACAACATCTCGAAGGGTGAAAAGGAACCTTGCGTAGTCGTATAAAGCATGTGGGCGTCTCGCAAATTGAAGACCATTCCCAATCCATGGTAACCAATATGGGAGACTTGGAGGTTCTTTACCGCGATATCGCCGATATCCTGGAGACTGTAAGATGAAGCGGCATGACGTGAAGATGTATGTACAAATGAGGGTCGTGAGTAGTCCGAAAACAGCGAAGGCAAGAAAATTGACGAGAGAACTGACTGGAAGATCTTTTGCTGCTGGTGTAAGAAGGGAATTTGAAGACATGCGCATGTTGCTACGTATTGAGATCCAGTCAAGAGCAATAGCTGAAAGAAAGAATGCAGGTGCGTCGTACTCGTAGTGGGATGCAACAGAGCATACCTTGGAGCATGATCCCTGCACATCCTTGTAAGGCTCTACGCTAAGCTAGTCTGTAAATTTCCGGGTATTATTACGGAATCGCAATGTTAGCAATTTTTAAAATTGACTGTTTACACTTTGCTGCGCCTTCCCCTATGTTGGTACTTTCTCCCAACCAACATGCTGACATGATATCCCTGTTGCGATTCAGGCTGTGTCAGCCTTCAATGCCAAGACCTTCATGTTCCTAAAATTTCTGCATGCAATTCCAACAATCCCTTAACGGAATGGCTACACTGGCTAAGGCGGGCGCGTGTAGCGTACGTGGAACCTTGCCCAACCTGTAACGATAGCAATGCGCTCGCGTATGTTCCTCGCTCTGCAACGAGGGTCCAATCCTCTACTTCGATGATTTGATACTCCGTAGACGCCTCAAACAGACAGCCTTTAGCGAGCGAAGGTTTTTCGCCTTGAAGCTCACACCAACTCAAGATAGTAGAGTCAATGCCTTCGAAACAGGATCGATATCATGACAACGAATGGCCCATCAATGAACGGTCAAGGAGAAGAAGCTGGGGCAGAATGGCGGACATCTCGAGATCGCGCGGTGCAGCATCTATGTGCAGAGGTACTCAAAACGCCAATAGGCAGACTCAGGATGAATAAATCGTTTCTCGAGCAAGGCGGCGACTCGTTGACGGCAATTCGCCTAATAGGTCGATGCATGGACCTAGGCTACTATATCACTGTTGAAGATATTATCCAATCCACCAGTCTGTCGGACCTTACACATAAAGCTGGAAACGTTCCGGTTACTAAATCGCCAGAACGAAGGCGAAATGGCACTTCGTCTGTGCCAACGTCTTCAATTTCCATGTATACTCAGTTGGCGGCCGACGAAAATGCGGATATCAACAACACGAAAGAACATATATCTCTGATGACAGGACTACCCATCGATGACATAGAAGATGTATACAGCTGTACACCAATGCAACAAGGACTACTTATCCACCAAAATATCTCGCCGCAACTTTACCAATGTTCCTATGTTTTACAAATCTCCCCTGATAGCGCTGGCACTGCTGTTGATGTGAATCGGCTTAGGTTAGCTTGGGATAGAGTGATTGAGCGTCATGACATCTTGAGAACAATCATATTGGAGGACCACATGTCAAGCGGACGCTTCAATCAAGTGGTTCTGAAAAGAGTTTCGAGCACAACCGTTCATTTACAATGTGATGAAACCACCATTCTAAGCATGATCGAATCCCGTACGCCAATGAAGTTTTCAAAGCTCGATGTCCCACACAGACTCGTGATCCTAGAGGCACCATCACGAATTTTGTACTGCAAGTTGGACATCAGTCATGCTATCGTCGATGCAGCCTCGCTGTCCGTTTTGTCCCGTGATCTCTGGTTGTGCTACAGAAGCGAAATGCCACTTGGGAGAGGCCCACGGTTCAAGAATTATGTATCATATCTCGCAACAGCCTCAGCAAGTGAGGAAGCCAACAATTACTGGACACAGTATCTAGCGAACGTCGAACTTTGCCATTTCCCGTGCCTGTCCGGAACGCCTACAAACAATCAGCTGGAGACAGTCTCTTTCCGGCTGACAACAGCTTCAGAAGTGGTCCAAGCCTACTGTGCGGAGCACCAGATCACACTTTCAATCGCATGCCAAGCGGCTTGGGCAATGGTCCTGCGCTCTTTCTGCTGCACGGATGAGGTTTGCTTTTCTTACATAGCATCCGGAAGAAACGTACCACTCGCGGGGGTCGATGAAGCTATTGGACCCTTCATCAACAACTTGATATGCCGTATCGATTTACCCACGACCACGACTATCTCAGAAATGCTGCAAAGACTCAAGGCAGACTTGACTCAGGGCATGAAGTATCAGCACAGCGCTATCCATGAACTTCAAAGGCTGTCAAGAGGCAACGAGCAGCAGCTGTGTAACAGTATGATGTCGTTCCAAAGGAACGTGGAATTGGAAGCGACCAACATATCTGGCATCGAAATGGGATTAGGTAACGTGGTCAATCCAACCGAGGTAAGTATACGATATCGGCAAGAAACTTCAAGCTAACCCATGTTCGAAGTACGACATTTGCCTTCGCGTTGAAGCAGATGAACAGGGTGCGACACTCAGCATAGACTACTGGACAGGGCGAATCGACAGGCAAAATGCCGAGAACCTGTATCACACCTTTGATCAGGCTCTGCACTGCATTTTCAACAATCCTCACGCAAAGATCGGTACGACCCAATTGCTGAGCGACCCAGGACTGAGGCAAGTTCAGAAGTGGAACAAGCAGATACCCAAGGAGTATGATGCATGTATTCATGAGGTCGTCTATCAGCAAGTTCAGAAGCATCCTCAAACGACGGCAGTCAGCTCATGGGATGGCGATCTTACCTATCAGGAGCTGAATGAAATTGCCACGCGCCTGGAACACCGTTTGATCGAGCATGGTATTGGCCCAGAAGTCAAGGTGCCTCTTTGTTTTGATAAGTCTACTGCGGCCATCATAGCCATGCTCGCGGTCTTGAAGGCAGGGGGCGTCTGTGTCCCATTGAGTCCAATGTATCCACCGGAGCGCTTTCAAACTATACTCAACGACGTTATGGCCACGGTCATCTTGACTGCACCCCACTACATCAAGCTGTTTGAAGACTTTGGCTACAAGATCCTCGGCGTGGAAAAGTCGTGGCTTGACGTTCTGCCAGCTGTTGACACCCCAACACGTCCATCTGATGTCAAGTCAACGAATGCAGCGTTCGTCATCTATACCTCTGGCAGCACTGGTACCCCAAAGGGCGTCGTCTTGGAACACAAGGCAATATGCACCAGTTCCCAGGCGCATGGTACAGCCTTCGGCATAGGGGAAAAGTCTCGAGTGGCACAATTCGCTGCCTATACCTTCGATGTCCATATTCAAGATATCTTTACTACGCTTCAACGTGGGGGATGCGTTTGTGTACTCTCTGACGAAGAGAGACTGAATGACCTGAGTGGCGCAATCAAGCGACGCAAAGCCAACTGGATAGATTTGACCGCAACTGTGGCCAGATTCCTCAATCCCGCAGATGTCTCGACTCTCGAAACACTCATTCTTGCCGGCGAACCTGTCATGCCTGAGGTTATCGAAACATGGTCCCAGCACTCTGTTACGATCTACAACTCTTTTGGACCAGCGGAATGTTCGATTAATGCGAGTTGCAGTCCCAAGCTCGTAAATAAGTCACAAAGCTCGAACATAGGGTTCGCCCTCTCTTGCTGTTTATTTTGGGTTACTGAACCGAACAATCACGACATCCTGAGTCCTCTAGGAGCGATTGGTGAGCTACTAATCGAAGGTCCTCTTCTAGCACGTGAGTATCTTCACGACGCGGAGAAAACTCGCCGTTCTTTCATACATAACCCGACATGGGCCACGAATCTTTCCCCGGGCATTACGCGGCGAATGTATAGAACCGGAGACCTAGTACGATACAACCTTGACGGCTCGCTTACATACATTGGTCGAAGAGATACCCAGATCAAGATTCGTGGCCAGCGTGTAGAGATTGAAGAGATTGAGCACCATATTTGTATCCAGGCAGTCGTCAAACTTGCGGCCGTGATCATGCCGACCAACGGACCTTGTAGAAATCGATTGATAGCTTTCGTCTCATTCCATGAGTTTGCTCAAGGGGACGAGAACAACAGCGAGCTCACGCTTCTACGGGGCTCTGCCAAGGAAAAAGCGGCCCTGCACTCCGAATTTGTACGACAAAGGCTCTGTGAGGTCTTACTGGAGTACATGGTTCCATCGGTGTGGATGCCCGTCAGCGTCTTGCCCTTGTCAAGATCTCAAAAGCTAGACAGGGTGAAACTCATGAAATGGGCAGAAGGGATGGATGATGGAATGTACCTCGAGCTTATGAATATCCAAGGACGGAGATCTGTGCCAGCAATGACCGACATGGAAATAAATATCGGAAAAGTGTGGACTGATATTCTTGGTATTCCAGACACTCTGGTTAGTGTCGATAAGTCGTTCTTGAGCCTTGGTGGCGACTCGATCACTGCAATGCAGGTTGTCTCACGTTGCAAAAGCCAAGGAATTGGTCTCAATGTGCGCGATGTACTCCAGAGTAGGACACTCGGTGCCCTCGCGATACGGTCCAAGTATTTGGAAACAAATGCTGACGCCGTGAGTGAGGTACATGATGAGTTGTTCGATCTCTCTCCGATTCAAAGGATGTACTTTGATGTGGTCTCGGCTCGAAAACCTTTGCCGAAGGCTTCTTCCTACTTCAACCAGGCCTTTTTGCTACGTCTTTCACGTCAAGTCAAACTAGAGGATCTAGCAAAAGCCATGGATGTTGTCGTCGCTCGACACTCCATGCTTCGTGCGCGTTTTCGTCAAGTGAGCGGGCAAGAGTGGAGGCAAGCCATCATCGAAGAGGCGAAACACAATTACAGCTTGCAGAGACATCATCTCAGCAACGAGGAAGAGCTCGAGGATGTCACTGCAAGAACTCAGGCCTCCATTGATATTGAGAAGGGACCTGTGTTTGCGGCTGACTTGTTGGAGCTTCCCAATGGTCATCAGATGCTTTTCGTCTGCGCACACCACTTGGTTGTCGACTTCGTCTCCTGGCACATCATTATACGAGATCTGGAGAACGTCTTGACATCGGGAGCTATCTCCGTGCCAAAACCAATGTCATTTCAAGCCTGGTGCAAGATGGAACTGGAGCACTACCGCAGTTCAGTGGTACAGATTGCCCTGCCACTCAAGACGTCTCCGTCACTTCCTCAATACTGGGGCATGGCTAACGCAGAAAATGTCTATGGTGATCAGCTCGTGGAGCAATTCAGTCTTGGTCAAAATGTAACATCCTGGGTACTTGGGAAGTGCAATGAACCGTTTCGGACAGAACCTGTGGAGATCTTTCTTTGTGCGCTGGCACATTCATTTCATGACATTTTCCCTGACCGTTCAGTCCCAAACATCTTCACCGAGGGCCATGGGAGGGAGCCCTGGGATGCTGAAACTGATCTTTCGGGCACCGTAGGTTGGTTTACAACGATTACTCCCCTATATGTCCCAGTAAAGGATGAAGGTGATGTCCTAGAAACGCTACGCACAGTCAAAGACTCACGGAGACAAATCCCGGGACATGGCGAGCCTTACTTTGCCTCTCGAATGTTGACCGAGGAAGGACGCGTGCAATTCGCCGACCACGATCAGATGGAGGTCTTATTCAATTTCATGGGTACCTCAATGCTACCGAGACGGGAGGATCCCTTGTTTTGCTTTGAAAACTCCGGCAAGCGGGCGATACCTTTATTTGGCCAAAGTGTGCGTCGATTGGCGCTCTTCGAGGTCTCTGCCTTGATGGTGGACGAATCCATACAAGTATCGTTTGCGTTCAATCGCCACATGGAACGTCAAGAAGACACGTATCGCTGGATAGGCAAATTCAAAGCTCTTTTGGGAAACACCGTGAAGCGTCTTTTGATTGAGCATCGATCGCTCACCCTGAGCGATTTTCCTCTTATGGAGTTGACGTATCGGGATCTCGACGAGCTGGTCCAAACTCGATTGAAAAACATAACCCCTGATCTTAACGAAGTCGAAGACGTATATCCCTGCTCCCCTATACAGCAGGGAATTCTCATGAGCCAGATTCGAAATCCCGCAACATACCGTTTGAAGCAGGTCTGCGAAGTATTCCCACCGCAAGTTACTGGAGGTAATGGAGGCACTTTGGACATTGGACGGCTGGGGACAGCATGGAATAAGGTGGTGACACGTCACCCTGTACTGCGCACTGTTTTCATCGAATCAGTCTCGGACAAAGGCATTTTTGACCAGGTAGTGCTGAGAAGTGTCGAACCTGACATCGTATCGATACAGTGTGACGGAGGAGAATCTTATCTCGCCCACTTGAAAGCGCAGCAGCCGGCAACATACGAGTCCTTCAAGCCCCATCATCGGCTGACATTGGTAGGTACATCCACGGCTCGCATGCTTTTCCAGCTGGAGATCAGCCATGCTCTTGTTGACGCTGAATCCATTGCCATCGTTGTACGGGACCTTGCTTGTGCCTGCGACGGCACTTTGTCGTCTGGCCCAGGTCCATTATACAGTACGTACGTAGCGCATATCCAGGGACAGCATATCGACCATTTGAAGTACTGGAGACAATATCTCGCTGATGCTACTCCTACTCGATTCCCAGTGCTGGATGGGGAGCAAGGATCGAAATCGTGGCGCACTGTCAAGTTCGAAATGTCAGATCTGTCGCAGATTCGAGAGTTCTCTGAAAAGAATCAATTGACTCGAGCGAGTATCTTCCAAGCTGCGTGGGCAATTATTCTGGGCGCTTTTACCACCTCGGACAATGTGTGTTTTGGTTACCTCACTGGGGGCAGAGACACCCCAATCGATGATATCAACAACGCAGTCGGACCTTTTATTAATATGATGGTCTGTCATCTCCATCTCGTGGAAGCCATGACCGCCGTTGAGCTCGTTACGCGAGCCCAAAATGCATGCTTAGAAAGTCTTCATCATCAACACTGCTCGCTGGCGGATATGCAAGCCTCAAAGCAGCCTCTTTTCAACACGATAATGTCCTACAGACGTCATGGTCTCAATCCTACGATGGAGTCCCACGGTATACGCTTCGAAAATGCTGGAGGAGAAGATCCTACGGAGGTACGTAAAGCCCCATTATGACATATTGTACATCTGGCCTAACAGATTGGATCAGTATGACCTAGTGATTAACATTGAAAGTGGCGTCGATAACATTGAAGTGCACATCACTCACTCGCTTGCGGTTGTGTCAGAAGCAGCTGCATTGAATCTCACGGCATTGTTGGAAAAGACAGTCCTGTCCCTCGTGCACGGCGAAAGCCACGCTTTGCAGACTCTGGATCTTTTCAACGATCGGGACCAGTGTCAAATACAGAGAGGGAGTATGGGCAAGCAAGCTCAGATGCATGACCAACGGATAGAGCTCCACGAGGTCGATCAAATCCTGAGATCGCCTATCGAGAAGCAACAACCAAGGTCAACTGTAGAACAGCGCTTGCAAAATCTCTGGGCAAGGGAGCTTGGTCTAACGGCAACCTCAATTGGTATTCATGACGACTTTTTCCGACTCGGTGGTGACTCCGTCTCAGCCATGAGGCTCGTACGGGAGGCACGTTCTCAAAACATCTCACTCACCGTGGCCGATGTATTTCGAAATCCAATCCTTGCAGATCTTGCCAGCGCTTCGAGATCCTTGAGCTCCGATGCCGGAAAGGATCAAGAAAGACGAAAGTTCTCGTTGTGGGCCGTTCCAGAGTCAGAGTTGCAACAGAAACTTGAGGAGATCTCGAAGATCTGCGGGTTTGATTGGGCACGGATCGATGACGTGTATCCTGCTTCTCCAATGCAGGAAGGGTTGATGACCTTGACTGCCCAGCAGCCAAAGGCATACACCATGCAAATGGTCTTTAAACTTGCAGAAGAGATGGACATACATCGTCTAAAGGTGGCATGGCAGAGGCTGGTTGAAGTGTTGCCCATACTGAGGACCAGAATCGTCATGGTGGCCTCCGGCTCTCTGCAAGTGGTTGTTGACGAACCAGACATATCGTGGTGTGAAGGAAAATCTCTCGACATGTACAAGGCCCAGGACCTGGAGCAACCAATGTCTTACGGAACGCAACTTACTCGTCAAGCAATCATCAAGGACAAGGGCCGAATAGACTCGCAATACTTTGTGTGGACAGCGCATCATTCTCTTTATGACGGCTGGAGTTCTTCCTTGATACTCCAGCTGCTGGGACAGATTTACTCAGAACTTCTTCTACCAAGCTCGTTGACTCCGGGGATGGTCCAGTACAACAGAGTTATTGGCTACATGGTCGAAAGAGACGCGTCCAAAGACTCATATTATTGGCGATCCCAACTCGAAGGCGGATCTCCCAGTACTCTTCCATTGCGAGACACACATGGCTATCAACCTCGCTCGACAGGAACGATCATCAACGAGATGCCAATCATGCGTCAGGCTAGCTCCAATATGACTGTACCAATCCTACTCAGAGCAGCCTGGGCAATGGTCGTTGCAAGGCACACAGATTCCGACGATGTCACTTTCGGTGCCACGCTCTCTGGGCGCAATATACCTGTCCCCGGGATCATGGAAATGGTTGGTCCCACAGTCACAACAGTCCCTGTTAGAGTTCGGCTTGAATACGATGAGACCGTTCTATCCTATTGTGAAAGGATACAGAAGCAAGCGACTGACATGATACCATTCGAGCATACCGGTTTACAGAACATCCGAAAATTTGGCCCCGAAGTCCATCGAGCCTTGAACTTCCAGAACTTGCTGATAATTCATCCCGTGGATGAGCAACAAGATCTTGCGTTTCCCGGTCTGCAACCTGAGCCGTCATCTCTGGATGGATTCAACACGTACGGGCTGGTACTGGAGTGCAAGGTTTGTCAGAAGAAGGGGATTATCAATTTTGAGGCTCAATTCGACTCCAATATCATCTCAGAGAAAGAGGTCTCCCGAATGTTGAGTCAACATATCCATATCTTTGGTCAATTGTGTGGGAGGGAGGCTCAAGATTCGAAGTTGAAGGAGATTGATGCAATCAGTCCCGAAGATATTCGAGAAATTGCGAACTGGACTAGGTCCGAACTTAAGTCAAAACGAGAGTGTATTCACCACGCTTTCACACGTATAATGTCAGCTCGCCCGGATGCTCCAGCGATATGCTCATGGGATGGTAATCTCACCTATCGAATTCTAGATCGCTGGTCTTCCCAATTGGCGGGCTACCTCATTGACCATGGCGTTCGAAATGGGATCGTGATACCGCTCTGCTTCGAGAAATCCAAGAAGGCAATCATCTCGATGCTAGCGGTCCTTAAAGCAGGAGGAGTTTGTGCTTCTCTCGATCCCAAATCTCCAACATCAAGATTGGCCACGGTGATAGATGTCCTCAACGCTCCACTTGTGCTTGTGGATACGCAACATGCTCACCTCTTTCAAACATTCTCAATGAGTTGTGTTGTGATTGAGGAAGCACTCTTCGAGGGCACGAGAGACTCAGACCGCCAAGTAGAGTCAGCTACGCATCCAACTGACCCTGCCTTTGTGGTTTTTACTTCCGGCAGTACGGGGACACCCAAGGGTGTTATCCTGCAACATGACTCCATATGTACCAGCGCAGAAGCACATGGTTCTGAACTTAGCATTGGAGAACAATCGCGAGTCCTTCAATTTGCCGCCTATACCTTCGATGTCAGCATTCAGGATATTTTTACTACCCTAATGAGAGGAGGATGCGTGTGTGTCATCCCGGAAAGCTCGCGTCTTGATAGTACGAAGCTGGCCGCCTCCATCACCGAGCTCCAGGCAAATTGGGCATGTCTCACGTCGACTGTGGCAGGTCTATTAAAGCCCTCGGATGTCCCAGGCCTCGCAACTCTCGTCCTCGGAGGAGAAGCAGCAAGCCAAGAAGTTGTCGCAGAGTGGGCGAACCACGTGACTCTACACAACGTCTACGGACCTGCTGAAGCGTCGATTTGGTCAAGTTGCAATGCGGATCTTTCTGCGCATACTTCAGCGCTGAATATCGGCCGTCCACTGGCAAGTAGGTTCTGGGTAACGGAAGCAGGTAATCACGATATGCTTGCACCGCTTGGGTGCGTTGGTGAACTCTTGATCGAAGGACCTCTCTTGGCTCGAGGGTATCTTAATGATATAGAGCAGACAGGAAACGTTTTTATCCGGGACCCACTGTGGATATCTAAATACGGATTTTCTGCCGGCAAGCGTTTATATAAGACAGGTGATCTGGTACGCTACAATCCTGACGGCTCATTAAAATTTGTCAATCGAAAAGACACGCAGGTGAAAATGAATGGGCGGCGTGTTGATCTACGCGAGATCGAGTATTACACGAGGAAACACCTAATGTCAGGGTCGATGCAGGTTGCTGTCGAGTTGGGCAAGATATCAAGCCAAAAGGATAGGCAGATACTTGTTGCATTTTGGTGGTCGCTTGATATTGAGGACTCTGTTGATTTTGACTCCTCACCACGATTGCCAGCCAGCATTCGAATTAAGCTCCAAGACATGCAAGCTTTATTGGCAAATGATCTACCGGCATATATGGTGCCTCGGGTGTTCATCCCTCTTTCACACTTTCCAATGAACGCCTCAGGCAAACTGGACAGAGGCCGACTTCGACAGCAGATTGCCACGCTGTCATCAGAGCAATGCGAAAACTACATGCTCTCAAGTCCTGTCAAGCAGCAACCAAGCTCTCACATGGAGCGGCAGCTCCGAGATCTTTGGGCCAAAGAGCTTGGTATTGAATCAAGTTTTGGTGTTAACGATAACTTCTTTCAACTTGGTGGCGACTCCATCTGTGCAATACGGGTCGTTGCGGCGGCCAATGCTATTCACATCTCCCTAACGGTCCCGAATATCTTTCAATTCCCAAGACTGTCCGACCTTGCTAGAGTCGTCACCGTTTCAGAACCGTTTGAGATGGAAGATGCCCAACCATTTGCTCTTTGGACTCCAGAGTCTCCAAAGCATCTCGAGGAGATAGCTGCATACTGTCAGGTTCAGAGCAGTCAGATCGAAGATGTTTTCCCTTGCACGCCCCTTCAAGAAGGCTTGATGGCCGTCTCTGCCCAGCAAGCAGGCGCCTATGTGGTCCAGAAGGTTTTCAAGCTTGCCGAATCGACTTCGATTAAGCGTTTTGAGATGGCATGGCAGCAATCTTTTGATAATTTGCCTATCCTACGCACTAGGATCGTTGTTTCAAAGTCGGGCGCTCTCCAGGCGACTGTCAAGGAGAGCATAATTTGGTACAAGGGGGCTTCCTTAAGCCTCTACCTTTCTGAAGATCTGGACACTCCAATGTCGTATGGGGGGCCCCTGGCTCGCTATGCACTCGTAGAAGAGCAAGGAAAGGATGGGCAAATCACCCGATACTTCGTTTGGACGGCACATCACTCGCTATACGACGCCTGGAGCGCTACAAGGCTTTTCGAACATGTAGCCTGCGTATATATGCAGAACTCAGTCCCACCGACGGTACCTTTTGCGAGATTTATCCGTTATCTGGGTCAGAAAGACATGGAAGCAATGAAGACGTTCTGGCAAGGTTATCTTCGTGACGCGCCCGAGACGGGTTTCCTATCCTCCTTACCGCCAAAACATCGACCTGAGCACATTCAGGTTATATCTCGAGATGTTGGAATCAATCACAAGCCGGAGTCAGGTGTGACAATAGCGACCATGCTTCGCGCAGCGTGGGCGTTGACTTTAATACAATACACCGAGTCCAGTAATGTGATCTTTGATGCTACCCTTTCTGGAAGAGAGATTCCACTTGCTGGTGTGACGGATATAGTTGCACCTACAATCACAACGGTGCCAATCCTGGTACGGGTTGATTGGGAAGAGACAGTTGATCGTTACCTGAGGAAAATTCAAGTTCAAGCGAGCGAGATGATACCTTTCGAGCACTTTGGACTGCAGAATATGCGTCGTCTGAGTCCTACCATCCAGCAAGCCCTGGACAGTGTAAGACATCTTTTCGTGGTACAGACGGTGGATGAACAGAATCGAACACAAACACGCGCTTTCCTCGATTCGCAAGAGGTTCAAACGTCACATACTGGATTTACCACATATCCTGTGGTGGTTGAATGCGTGGCAACGAATGACAGTATTCATATTCGCGTTGCCTTCGACCAGGCTGCTATCGCGGATACACAAATGCAGCGAATGGTCGCTCAGTTCGCCAACATAACCAGGGAGCTGGTCAAGAGTGATAGAAACGGCCGCCAAGCCTTGTCGGAGATGAACATGATGAGTCCGCAGGACATAGAGGACATTTCCTCCTGGAACCAGAAAGTTCCCGCACCAGTGGACGCATGCATTCATAGGCTGGTGGAAGGCCAAATCAAGCTACGACCGAACGCAACGGCTATACAGGCATGGGATGAAAGTTTTAGCTACCGTGAACTAGGCGACCTATCTACGGCCCTCGCAATCCGCCTGATGGAGTCTGATGTTGAGCTACGCCCTGATGCTGAAGCCAGGGTAATATTATGCTTTGACAAATCACCTTGGGCGATCGTGGCCATGCTGGCGGTACTGAAAGCTGGACGTACCTGCGTTCCTCTGGACCCTAAGGCACCGCAAAATAGAATCCAGCAAATCCTTCAAGACACAAGTTCGAGTCCTGTGCTCTGCGCGTCGCAACACTCAAAACTCTTCGAGTCAAGACAACGGCCGTACATTGTCGTCGAAGCATCGCCAGTCTCGAACTTGCCACACAAGCATCGGAATGCTTTGGCCACTGTTCAACCCCACAATGCAGCCTTCGTTCTGTACACTTCTGGCAGCACCGGTGTACCTAAAGGAGTTGTCTTAGAACATCGCGGAATCTGCACAAATGTTCAGACTCTTGCCAAAGTTTGCGACATCAATCACGATACCAGAATTGGTCAATTTTCTGCCTATACGTTTGATATCAGTGTTCTCGACATCTTTATCGCCCTACAATCCGGGGCATGCCTATGTATAATCTCTGAGCAGGACCGATTGAACAATCTTGCTGGTGGACTGCGTTCACTTGAGGTGAATACGATGATCCTTACCTCCACCGTGGCAAGCTTACTTCAACCGAGTGACTTGCCGAGTCTTAAGACTTTGATTCTGACTGGCGAGCCTGTGCAGCCCGCAGTCGTCGACGTCTGGGGCCCGCATGCAAGAGTACAGGGTATTTATGGACCTACAGAATGCTCTATCAGTGTCACCTGCAGTCCGAAGTTCACACACTCAGCGAGAGATAACGTGGCCAATCTAGGTCGGCCTCTTGCGGCCCTGGCTTGGGTCGTAGATCCTTCAAACCACAACCGCCTTCGTCCCATCGGTGCTATTGGGGAGCTCCTTATCGAGGGGCCTTTGGTCAGCCGCGGGTACCTCGATGATACACCAAGGACAGAAGAAGCTTTCATTCAAGATCCGTCTTGGATTCTGAAGTATGGTCTTGTAGGTAAAGGCCTCAACGGTAAAGGTCGTCGCATGTACAAGACAGGAGATCTCGTCCGTTATACTACAGGAGGCTACCTCGAATACAGAGGGCGTAAAGATACACAAGTCAAGATCAACGGCCAACGAGTTGAGCTTGGAGAGGTAGAACATCACCTCAGCGATGAGATCGGACAACAAGTCGCCGTTGAGCTTGTGCAACTACCAGAGCCATACAATAGGAAGGTCTTGGCCAGTTTCATCAAGATTCAAACAGAGGAAGAAGGCTTCGGTGATGTTTCGACCCTCTCCATAACGGAAGGACTGCGACGGAAGTTTTTTGGTGCCCAATCGAGCTTGTCGAACTTGCTGCCCGCTTTCATGATCCCTGCAATTTATGTTCCGCTCAAGCAATTTCCTCTCACCGCCTCTGGTAAACTGTGGCGGCACGAGCTTCGGAATTTAGTACCCCGATTGACCGCAGATCAAATTGCCCAGTACATGCTTGCACAGGCCAACAAAGACGGCCCGAGAACAGAGATGGAACTGAGATTACAACAGCTTTGGGCCGAAGCATTGGGTTTGAAACCTGCCACTATTGGGATTGAAGACTATTTCTTCCGACTTGGTGGCGATTCGATCAGCGCCATGAAGCTAGCTGCAGCGGCCAGATCATCTCATATATCTCTCCAAGTCTCAGACGTCTTCAGATACCCCAAGCTGTCCGAGATGGCTAAGGCAGCAGTAATGTCACATGCTCAAACAACAACCACCTCAGAAACTTCAGTCGCGCCTTTTGAGTTATGGGTAGCTGATGCTAGAGCTCGGGCGAAGCAGCTCAAGGAAATCAAAAGAGAATATGCACTCGCCGAAGACGAAGTCGAAGATGTGTACCCGTGCACGCCTCTTCAGGAAGGAATACTGGTTGGTCAACAAGTGGCAGCCTACGTCGTGCAAAGGGTATTCAAAATCCCACCATCATTACAGCTGGACCGTTTCAAAGCGGCGTGGCAGAAAATGACGGAGAAGCTCCCAATATTAAGGACTTGTGCTGTTCCATCCGGGCGGGGTTTGCTGCAAGTGGTGCTCAACCGAAAGATCGTGTGGCGTCATCAATCGTCGTTGGAAGCATATCTCGAAAACGATAAAGACGTTCCGTTCAATTATGGGTCAATGCTTGCCCGATATGCTATTGTCGGACAAGATACCAAGACTGAAACTGCATATTTTGTGTGGACTATCCACCACGCATTATACGATGGGTGGAGCATGGCATTGCTTTTGAAACAGGTCTCACGCATCTATACGCATGGTTATGTACCAGAGTCTGCCCCTTTCACTCGATTCATCAGCTACCTCGCAAAGAAAGACCCAGATTCAATCGCAAGGTATTGGCGCTTGCAGCTGAAGGGCAATCCACACGCAAGCTTCCCTCCATTATCGGTCAAGAATTACCGGCCTCAACCAAGCAAACTTCTTCGACAGCAACTCGAGAATGTGAAGCACTCGTCTGACGCTACACTCTCCATACTACTCAGGGCAGCATGGGCCTTGACCGTAAGCCGCTACTCTGGTCATGATGACGTCGTCTTTGGTGTCACCCTATCTGGTCGTACTGCGCCGGTCGCTGGTATCATGGAAATGGTGGCACCAATTATTACCACTGTTCCTGTGAGAGTACAAATCGACTATAAGAGCACAACCGTTCAATCTTATCTTGATAGTTTACAAGAGCAGGCTGTTGGTATGCTCGAGTTCGAACACAGTGGTATTCAGAACATCCGTCGTCTATGCCCTGAGGAAAAGCATGCCGTAGACTTCAACAGCCGCTTGACTGTTCAGCCACAGCCATCTTCTGACCGACGATCTGAATTCTTAGGTCTCAAAGCCGAAAGCCTGCCCTACACTGGACTTGGTACCTATCCTTTGCTTGTGGAATGCCATGTAAGCGGTGGTGATGTTGAGATCGAATTACACTTTGATGAGAGAGTCATGGCGGAAAAACAGACCGAGAATATTCTTCAGCATTATACTCACATGATCCGACAACTTGCAGATAGCAACCCAACAATACTACTGTCGGACCTTCAATTTATCTCTCCGCAAGACTTGGGGAAAGTGTTGGAGTGGAATCGTCAGGTGCCTGAGCCAGTGCAAGCCTGCGTACACGAGACTGTGCAGAAGCAAGCGTCACTGACACCAGACGCAGCAGCATTGCACTCCCTCCAAGATGGCGAAATAACGTACTCTGAGCTTAATAGTCTATCCTCGAAGCTTGCAAAGCATCTCCGCGACCGAGGATTACGACCCGAGACCATGATTCCCTTACTCTTCGATAAAAGTCCGTGGGCCATTGTTGCCATGTTAGCCGTATTGAAGGCTGGTGGCGTATGTGTGCCACTGGATCCTAAGCACCCTTCTCAACGCCTGGGAATTATTCTGCACGATATAAACGCTCATCTGGTATTACTCAGCGACGGCAGTGAACACCGTATTGGATCGTTGACTCGAGGCTTAGACGTCATTAAGGTGAGCCGCTCCCAGATTCAAAACCTACCGGATGCCATGGACAAGGACTGTACTTGCAGAGAGGTCAGGCCATCCAATGCTGCTTTTGTGATGTATACATCTGGTACGACTGGCGTACCTAAAGGGGTCGTCTTAGAACACCGCAACTTAAGCACATATCTGAAACATTTCGGCTACCTCTGTGACATTGACTCGACATCACGCATCGGACAATTTGCAGCGTATACATTCGACGTCAGTATCTCCGACATCTTTCTGGGTCTAAGCCAGGGGGCCTGTGTTTGCGTAATTTCGGAAAACGATCGGTTTGACGGTCTGGCGAAGGCTCTTGGGATGTTGAGAGTGAACTGGATCAATCTGACCTCAACGGTCGCACGATTGATACAACCTGAAGAAGTGCCAAGCATCATAAGATTAGTCCTCAGTGGTGAGCCAGCAAGGAAAGATGTTATAGCGAAATGGGCGGCGCAGAAACACGTGCGAGTAATCGAACTGTATGGTCCTACAGAAAGTACAATACACATGTCATGCAATTCACGTGTCGACAACCCTGACCAAGCAGCCAACATTGGACAACCAGCAGGAGCTTTGACCTGGATCGTGGATCGCCTCGGGTTGAACGAACTTTGCCCTGTTGGGGTAGTGGGCGAACTTCTGATCGAAGGTCCCTTACTGTCCCGAGGCTATCTACACGACGAGAGATCGACATGTCAAGCATTCATCACTGACCCGTCCTGGATTACAAAGTATGGTCTTGCTCAAGGACGTCGATTTTATAAGACTGGAGACCTCGTGCGGTATACCGATAATGGCTCCCTCGAAATCATTGGTCGCATGGATAATCAATTGAAAATCCACGGGCAGCGTGTGGAGACATCGGAAATTGAACACTATATTGACAAATACTGCCCAGACACTTCTGGGGCATTAGTCGGTCTGATCAGACATACTGAGGCTGGCGGGAAAGAGAAGGATGTCCTTGTTGCTTTCTTGCAGTACCGCCAATATCAAAATGACAGCGATGTTTTCGCCGGTACCCTCATCCCTAACTCAGACGTCTTGCGGGGTCGCCACGAAGCATTGAGAGCGCGTCTGGCCGATGCATTACCAGCATACATGGTCCCCTCAGCGTACATTCCGGTGACCCGGTTTCCGACGACCGTGTCTGGAAAACTGGATCGTAAAGCACTTTTCAGCAAGGTCACCACTCCGAGCGAGAACTTAGTCCCAGACTACCTGCTCTTCAGTACAATTAAGCAGCGGCCTTCGACTAGAACGGAAGTGAAACTGCGACAAATATGGGCTGGTGAGCTCGGTGTTCCAACGGAATTGATCGGAGCCAATGACAACTTCTTCACCATCGGTGGCGATTCCGTCAATGCTATAAGACTTGCCTCGAAATCGAGGTCGGAAGGACTTTTCCTCAGCGTTGCCAATGTCTTCTCGTACCCAATTCTATCCGACATGGCTGCCACTGTTGATGCCCTCCTTGGCGATGGAGAACAGGTGAATGAGGAGGTTGAGACGAGGTCTTTCTCCCTTCTTCCTACGGATAAAAAGGATATGGAGGCGTTCATCGAAGGAACCGTATGTCAACTCACTGCCTCGCCCAGAGAGAACATAATCGATGTTCTACCCATGACCAATTTCCAAGCGATTTGCGTTGCTGGTGCGATAACCAAATCTCGCTGGATGTTGAACTATTTCACTCTTGACGGTATTGGGCCACTCAATGTCGACAATCTGAGGAATTCCTGGGCCGAAGTGATTGGCATTCATGAAATTCTGCGCACTGTCTTTATTCTCCATGAAGGGGCTTTTCTCCAGGTGGTTCTCAAAGCCATTGACGTCAATATTGATCTATACGAAACGGAAATGGACATTAATCAGTTCACGAAAGCGTTGAAGGAGAAAGACCTGCATCAGGTTCCAGTTCTAGGACGTCCCCTTGCTCGGATTGCGATTGTGAGAAGAAAAGGCAATCTGCAACACCGTATCATCGTGCGCATCTCTCACGCTCAGTACGACGGGATATGTATGCCTCGATTCTGGAAAGGACTGAGCGCCACCTATAGCGGGACAAAGCTTTGCCCTGATCCAGGCTTTAGGAGATACATTTCCCACAGCTTTCGCCTTGGCCGCGACTCACAATGCATATCGCATTGGATTGAATTCATGAAAGGTTCCTCAATGACACGTATCACTGATTGCACTCCTACAGCCCTCCCACGGCCCTCTAAAATGACTTCTTCATATTCGCGACGGATTTCTGTTACAGGACATGCTATGCCCACATTCACCATTGCAACTGTGGTCAAGGCGACCTGGGCTCTGGTCCTCGCACAAATGTCGGCTTCAGCCGACGTGGTTTTCGGAAACCTGATTACAGGTCGGAACGAGGGTATCTCAGAGATTGAGAAGATCATGGGTCCCTGCGTCAATATAATCCCCTTGCGGGTGGGTTTCCGAGAGAACTGGAACTTCCTGGATCTTCTTAACTGCATTCGTGATCAACAGATTGCCAACATCCCATTTGAATCGCTGGGCTTTCGTGATCTGGCTAAATATTGTACGACATGGGCCCGTTCGACATATTATGGATCTTACGTTCAGCATCAGAACATCGACATAGATGAGAGTCTTTTCCTCGGGCAAACAGAGTACAAAATCACCAGCAGTGGACCCGAGGAAGATCTAGCGGACGTCTTACTATTCTCTCGGCCTCTTGATGAGAATTCCATTGAACTCACGGTGAAGTTCGCAAGTCATCGCGTTTCTACGTCCGTGGCAGAAGATATGCTTGAGGCTGTGTGCAGCGTCATGAAGCAATACTTGATCAGGCCATTCGATCCGATTCCGGGACCAGAGGCCCTTCGAAGTTTGAATGCTAAATTACCGGTCACATTGACACGGAAACAACTACCGAAAACGATCCTGCCCGTAGGCGGTAAAAAAGACACCGAAGTCGTCGCTATTTGGCATTCATGCGTCGCTCATCTCTGGGATAAAGCGTTGAATCTTGAGAGGAAAGTCGATGACGCGGCAACTCGTGATGACCGTGGCATGGAAGTGTCCTTTTTCGAGGCAGGGGGCGACTTTGAAAGTGCGGCTAAGTTGACTGTTCTTTTGAGGAAACAGGATGTTGAAGTCACGATCGAAGATGTGTTTGACAATGATACCATGGCATCGCAGATCAAGTGGGTCATGAGAGCTGCAGTCGCCAACGGCAAGCCAGATTTCCGAAGCCAGAACTAGTATTATTGGTTTCAAATAACAATATTATAAGAAACGGTGTGAGATAGAATTCACTGAAAGAAGTAAAGAGATAACATGTTGGCACTATTGACCTTGTGAATATATGCATTGACTATACGTCGAATTCAAAATTAGTGTATATATATATATTATATATACCCCGAACTTAGGATTGGAAATTACCGTTTCGGGTCGGGGAAAGAAGTAGGGCCGCTTTAAAGGGAGTAGTAAAGGAGTAATAAAGGAGTAGGAGGGAGTAAAGGGGAGTAGAGGTACGCTGCGGAATAAGGTAGAGATTATCTTCCCTTCCCTTCCCTTCCTTGGAGGAAAGGGAAGGGAAGGGAAAGGATAGGCTTAAAGTTATTCCCTTCCCTAGTTTAAGGAAGGGAAGGGATTTTCTATTATTCTCTTCCTCCCTTCCTAGTAGGGCTGGCCTTATATAATTTATATATACACGTATATATACCTTATTAATTAGGATAATAATTAATATAAATAATAAATATCTTTAAGGTCGCTAATAACGTTTTATTAATTATATTAATTATTATTCCTATTAATAAACTATATCTACGCGTATCTTTAGGGTTATTATAATAATAATAATATAAATAAAGTATATTAAAATTTAATAGCGCGATTAAATAGATTAATCTTTATACTACCCTCGATCTAAATAATAATATATACTATAATATCTTAAAACGACGAATCGTAGTTATTTATATATTAATCTCTAATCGGTATCCTCTGTATATAAAATTATATTAATCTTTATATTAAGTCTTTATTAAAATCTTATCCCTTAACGATACTCTTTCTCGTTTTAATTATTAATATTTATTTACCTATTTAATATTTTCGTTAAAATTTTTAAAAATTTAATATCCTTCGCCTATAGAGTAATACGCTTATTATATATAATATATAAATTAATTACTAAATAATTTAAATTATAGTCTATATAGAGATAATATAGGAAATAAATTTATTAGAGAATATATATATTAGATAATCTTTTATAGCTTTTTATAAAATATTAATCGTATTACTCTAAAATCGTATATCTTTAAAAAAGTTTTAGTAATAGATCTCGCGGATTAGATACGAAAAGAGTACTTTTAGAATTAATAAATCGAAAGTCTTCTAATATCTTTTAATTTCCTAGAGTACTTTCGTTATTAGGGATTAATATTTTAATTAAGATAAAAGTAGTTAAAGATAATATAAAATTTATAACCCGGCTTTATACGTCGTCGGGTAAATATAAAAATCTAATTTATTTTTCTCTTCTTTTTCCGCTTAGTCTTAAGGATATAAAAAGCGGCTTTATATAAAAATTTATTAAATATTAATTTTATAATAATTTTATTATTAAATAAAGATTAAGTTAATAGAGGATTAATATTTAAATTCTCCCCGTTATTTTATAAGGTTATTTAAATTAATTAAAGGCCTTTTCCTTTCCTTATTTATATATATTAATATATTATTTATATAGAATTATAGAGGGTAAAATACGTATTATTTTTAATTATATTTATAGGTTTAGGCTTACCTTTAGGCTTATCTTTAAATTTAATTTTAAATTTATCTTTAAATTTAGATTTCTATATTTTAAAAACTTTATAAATAATTAAAGATTAATATAAAGATTACGATAAAGCCGGAAGGGAGGTAATATATTTATTATTTTACGGAGTCTTTAAATTCCTCTAGAGCCGGTCGCGTCTATTAATAATTATATCTAGATTTATAGATTAGTATAAAGATTAGAATAAAGTTAGGATATATAATAAAATAGTAAATATTTACCCTTAGTTATATCTTTAATATTCTTTTTCTTTATAAGTTTTTTATTTTTTATTATTTATTAATCTTTTATCTAACGAGTAGTCGGGGTATTAAATTTTAGTTTAATATTACTCCTAAATTATCGACGAGTATTAAGAGATATTATATTAATATTTAATATTATATTCGGCGGTAACGGATTCTCGTTTATATCCGAGTCGATTTCCGAGTCCTAGAAGAAATATTCGAATTCTTTATTTATATAATTTCTATATACTCCTTTAAATAAATTATAAATATATATTAAATTCTAATTTAAATATAACGTATACGACCTTAAACCTAAATTATTTTAATTATTAAAATTATCCTTATCTTTATCCTAATTTACTTCTAGTATTATAAAATTAATTTAATTTAATTCGTCTAGTTCTTTTTATAGTACCGATTTTCCTTTTTTATTTAGATTCTTTAATAGTATTAATATTTTTGTATTCTTTATACGCCCCTTTTTTTTATCTTTATCTTCGAGAATATAAAAGAGTTTATTCTATTTATAGTATTAATATACTTTAGTTAGATTAAGGTTATTATATAAATATAAATAATAAATAACCCGACGCTCGTATTCTATATAAGACTAATTTAATTCTAAACCGCTATTATTATTAAACTAGTTTTTACGAATATATTAATTATTATTTTACGTTATTTCGTAGGATATTAATAGAGTATATAATATAAATAGCGAATTAAGGGGTTTTTAATTTTATTAATCTTTAAAAATTATTTAAAGGCGATTTTTATAAACGAAATTAAAAATATTATATTTTATCCCTCCGACTTCTAGTAATTAAAGTACGGTTTATTATATTTTATATATTTCGTAAATATATTTTATTTTAAGATTTATATTAATAATTTTACTTATAATTAAGAATTTATTATAAGGCCTAGTCCCGAATAAAAGATTTATAATTTAGGCGATTATATTTAATAAATTTAATTAATATAATTTATTTTAATTTTAATCCCGGTGATTTTACGTTTACTTTAAATATATCCGATATTATAAGGAATTAGTTTTCGGATCCTAGTTTAGGCGATTTATAACTCCGAGATTATTATATTTAAAATATATAATTAGTATTTATCGTTTTAAAACTTATCTCGGCGATATTATTTATATATTAAATTAGTTTTAAGATCTATCGCCCTAAAGAGGAGGTATTTATTATATTAAATATATATAATTAATATTATTAGTAATAGTATTAAGAGTAACGACTTTATTTATTTAACTTCGAGAGGAAGTATAAGAGGTATTTTTTATCGATCGAATTAATATTATTTATCTTAATCTTTATCTTAATAGTTATACTAAATAATAATTAAATTTATAATACTATAACTACGATAACTAGATATATTATTAGGTAGTAGTAATATTTAGTTTAAATCGAATTTATCTAAAGAGATAAACGTAGAGATAAATATTAAAATAATAATAATTAATTAGGTTATTAATAACTAATTATACCGATCTTTATATATATAATATACTAAACGTGATTTCGAATTAAGATTAATACTTTTTTAATATCGTAATCAATATAATTTAAGTATAGGGGAAAATAAAGTAAAAAGTAATAAAAATAATTAAATTTATAATACTAAAAACGGGATTTTTTAATTATTATTTATTTTAGTTTATTCTTCGAAGTTATATACTTTCGCTAAAGACCTTTATCTTTCTACGAGTTTTAATATCGTAATATATTAATATATAAACTAATTATTCGTACTATAATTAAACGATTAATTAGATTATTTTCCGATAAAATCGTAAATATTTATTTATTAATTAATCTCTATCGGAATCTACTACTTAAATACTTTATATTAATCTTTATATTAATCCTTAATTAAGATCTTATCTTTTAACGAAATCTTTTTTTATTTTAATTATTAATATTTATTTACCCGCCTAATATTTTCGTTAAAGTTTTTAATAATTTAATATCCTTCGCCTAAAGAGTAATACGCTTATTATATATAATATATAAATTAATTATTAAATAAATTAGACCTTAGTTTATTTAAGGATAATATAAGGAATAAATTTATTAAAGAATATATATATTAGATAATTTTTTATAACCTTTTATAAAGCGCTAAATATATTATTTTAAAATCGTATATTTTTAAAAAGGTTTTAATAATAGATTTTACGGATTAAATACGAAAAAAGTATTTTTAAAATTAATAAATCAAAAGTTTTCTAATATTTTTTAATTTCCTAGAGTATTTTCGTTAATAAGAATTAGTATCTTAATTAGGATAAAGGTAGTTAATAATAATATAAAATTTACTACCCGGCTTTATACGTCGTCGAGTAGAGATAAGAATTTAATTTATTCTTCCCCTCCTCCTTTTTAGGGCTTAAGCGCGGCCTTTAAATAAAGATTTAAATAAAGTTTTAACCGCCCGTATTCCCGTAAAGATTTAATTAATAAATAAAGAGCCTTAAGATAAAGCCGTAGCTAGTATTAATATCTAGAAATTAATATAGAATTTATAGTATATCTAGTATAAGGGAAAAACTTATAAATTTAGATACTCTTAATATTTTTATATATAAAGTTTTATACTTTAGGACTTTAATAAATTATATAATATTAATAAAATTATTATAATAAAGTTAAGATTAAGGTAGATTATTTATTATTTTATTTTATTTTAATTTTTCTTAAAGAATATCCGCGTCTCGAAGGAGTCTCTATAATAACGGATTAATATAAAGATTAAAATAAAACTAGGATATATAATAAGATAACGAACTTTTATCTTTAGTTATAATTTTAGTTTTTTATATTTTACTTATCTTCTCTTTTTCTTTTATTACTTTTTAATTTAATTTTAAATTCTTAAAGATTTACTAGCGAGTAATATATATTTCCTTAATAATACCCTTTAAATAATCGAGAGGTATTTCGCCCGTACTAAATCTCGGTAAATTATTTTTATTAATATAAAGGATCTACTCTATTTATTTACTACTACGGGTTTTATCCTAATCTTTATCCTAATTAGAAGGGTCTTAAATATCCTTTTATATTATTAAATCTTCTTTATTTTAATTAAAATAGGAGTAATTAAGTAAAAGATAATTTATTTTATTTTACCGGTAATTCCTATACCCTCCGAAGATAGAATTAACTTTTATTAAATAAAAGTATAGGATACACTCTTTTATATAATTTATATACGATTTAATACCCTCGAATTTAGATTTATCCCGATTATTTAGGGCCGAATTATCCTAATTTTTATCTTAATCGTTATTCTCTTAATAGTCTTCCGGGATCTCGGGTATTACTAGTTAAATCTAGGTATTATTCGAGGGATTGGCCGGATAAGGATAATAAAGAAATATAACCTCTTTTTAATCCTATCTTTCGACGATATATTCGATATTATTATATTAGTATTCTTAGTATATCCGTTTATACTAGGGATTATTTTTAGTTTATTCGTATATATAATTATTATCTTTATAATATATATATATTTCTAACCCTATTACGCCGTTATCGTTATCGACGGTCGTATCGTTATTGTCGTTAGTACTATCGTTATCTTTAATTATAACGTCTTTACCCGAGTTATACCTATTATTTTCTACTTTACTTTTAAATATAAGTAAATTTTATAATTAAATAAATATCGGTTAAATTATATTCTTTATTTCCTAATAGATAAGTTAAGAGAATTAATTAGGTATATATAACTAACCTTTAGACTACGGGTAATAATTCGTATTAACGATATTATCGAGGTCGAATTATTTTTAGATAGGACCGAATAACTATAATTCGTTTATTTTATTAATATTAATTATCCCGATATTTATACCGTAAGATTTACCGGAAGGCTAGGGTTATTCTATATATTTTCTATTCTAAAGCCCTAGTATTTAGGCGACTATTATAAACTTTATTAATATTATTAATTTTAATTTATATTCTAGTAATTTTACCCCTTTATATAATAGATTAATTACTTTATAATTTAAGAGTTAAGGAGCTATTTTCTATAGATTAAATTAGTATTATTTATCCTAATCTTTATCTTAATATATTTACTTGATATTTAAAGCGCTAATAATTATACAATTATAATAACTTAATATCTTATTAATTTATAACTTATTTTTATTTAATTTTACCTTATTTATAAAGACTAAAGTACGGATAAATATAAAGAAAATTACGATTAATTAGTTTATTAATAACTAAATATACCGGCCTTATATATATAAATATACTATACGGTATTTTAAATTAAGATAAATACTTTTTTAATAATATAGTTAATATAGTTTCGGTATAGGGGAAAGCGAGGTTATAAATAAATAGAATAATCGGATCTACGGCGCTAAAAGCGGGATCTTTAATTATTATTTACTTTAGTCTTATAATAAAAAGTTATACTCCTTTAATAACGATTTTTATATTAAGATAATCTCTTATCCTATCTTATATTAATAAATTATAATATTAATCGTAGTAGTTATAAACGATTAATAAATTATTCTAAAATAGAATCGAAAGTCCAAAATTTTATAATTAAGTCTAATTTTCGTAGTAAAAATAACGGTACTAGTTTAATTAATATAAATATTAAGATAAATATAATAAAGCGTCGACCTTCGGATATTAATTATAATATATTCTTACCTAGTATATATAGTCTTTAATCGTCGTATAAATTATATATTCTTTAAGGTTATAATAATCTACTTATTATAAATTATATAAAGATTAATTACTACGATTAAGATTAATATTATATATTTATAAAAATAATACTAGGTTATTTACTCGCGAGTTCTTTAATTAATATCGCCTAGGCCTTTTATAACGCGTTTAGACTTATAACCTATATACGAAAATAACGTCTATAAAAGGTATATATAATTTCGCGTATAAAGCGCGTAAATAATAGCTTTAGGATTAAAAGATCGGTAGTTTTTTAAAGAAGCCTAATTTTTTATAAAATAATAATTAAAGAGTTAAATTAAATAATAATTTAATTATAAAGGTTTTATTAATTACCGCTTTTTAATTATTTATTTTATACGGCGATTTTCTTTACCCGAGGTTTCTTTATATATATATTTTATATACTAGGTACTTTCTTTACTATCTTTAGATTCCGTTATATTTTTAATAATCGAGGGCTCTAACTAGCTCTCGCGTTATTATTAAAATTATTAAGTAATTTAAGGTTAATATTAGCTACGCTTTTATTAACGGTTAAAGGTATAATTATTAACCTAAATTAATAAAGATTTAATTAAATCTTAAAAGGAATTTTTAAAGGAGGGTTAAAATATTAATTTATTATATATTTAAAATCACTTTTTAACGGGATATTAACCTAAAATATATAAAATAAATATAAATCTATCTTTATAATCCTCCTATTAGGTATTAATATTATTAAATTATAATTATTATATATAACGTACCTCTATAGATTATATAATTATAAAAGAGTTAATAATTTCTTTTATTTTCCTACCTTCTTTATTAGTTTTTAAAATATATATTAAGAATATCTTAAAGTAATAGTTTCGTTATTAATAATTTTGAACTTAATAATTAATATTCTTTTATTTTTAGTTTAATTACCTAAGATAATTCTTTTATAAAGAACTTAATAATTAAGGGTTCCGATAAATACTATTATATATATATAATAGAAATAACTACCGTTTTTCTCGAATAATTTATAAATAAGAGTAATATCGTACTTAAAAAATTAAATAAAAGAATTAGAAATATAAGGGTTATATATTTAATTTCTTTTAAATATCGTTTAAACCGGCTCCGAAATAGGAGTTTTTTTATAACGATATTATAATAGGTATAAAGGAGCCGAGAAATATTTATAAAAAATATAACCGAATAATTACGAGGATTAACGTTTAGAATAATATAAAAACGTTTTTTATATTAAATTAATATAAGAGGAAAGTTTTAGACTTAGGTATAAAACCGATCTAAATTATATTATTCTTTAAAGACTAGGTATATTCTAACCTATTTAATATATAAATATAAAAATTAATATAAATATTTATTATCCTAACTATAGAGAAGTAAAAGAAAGATTAATATATTATAATTTAACCACCGAGAAGTAATATTTAAAGACTTCTTTAAATTATTTATATAAATAATTATCGGGCTTTAGGCTCTCTTTACGATCTATTAATAATATCGATATATAACGAGTATTTAAATACGCGAACTCGTTAATTACTCTCCCTTTTATATTTATAGTTAAAAATTATATTATAAAAAAGTATAACGATATTTAAAATTAACTCCTTCGGAATTTATTTAATAACGGTACGAAAGTTATTATAACGCTAGATTTATAGTCTTTTAAGAACCGATAAAGTTATATAATTATAAATATATACTTTATTAACTAATAATAATAATACTATAAAGTACTCCTAGCTTTTAAATATATAAAGGGAAAATATAATAATATTAACCTAATCTCGTATTTAAGTATTATTATTTATCGTTATAAATTAAAGGATCGGATAATATTAATTATTATAAATAACGCCTTTAATAATAATAATATATATTAGGCCCTCGAAATTATATTACCGGATAAAAAGACTTAATTTTTAATTATAAAAAAGAAAATAAAAAATAAGATCCGCGATTTCTATAACAATTAAAATACTCTTATAAATACCGGAGTCTACCGCGTTTTATATTTTTTATATATTATTTAACTAGATTTAAAGGAACTTCTTAAAATAATTAAAATCTTATTAATAAATAAAGACTTTTAAAAGAATTAAGACGATAAAATAAATAAATAAGAATTTTCTAAAATAGGGAAAAAACCTAGGATCCCGTTTATTTTAATAAAGGTACTTCCGTATTTTAAATAATATATTAATTATTATACCGATATTTATTTTTATATTAATACCGGGGGATATAAATTCGTAAAACCTCTACCTACTTTAATAGAAATAATTAACGGCGCGAGCGCTTTTAAGATATCTAAAAGTAATTAAATAACGAGAAATATTAATTAACCGGGCCGAATTAAATATAAAGAATATATAATAAAAAACGTCGAAATGAATTTATAATATTAAAGCTCTTCTAGGACGTAGCGATTAAATAAGATTTAATTTATTATATATTAATCCGCGCCTTAAAGCTAAGGCCGGCGTTAAAGGAGTTTTTTTATAAATAAACGGAATAATTATAATTAAATAAGGATAAATAAATTTAGGTAAAATATCTTATCGAACTTTATAAGCCGTTCTATTAATATATATAAATAATAGGTATATTATATACGCCGATTATTTATATATTTTTTCGGTTTATAATATTTTATTTAATTATTTTAAGAGTAAAGAAGAAAAATTTACGAAGAAAACTACGCCTTAAAAGAAGTTTATATTAAAGGGTTAAGAAAAGGCGTAGGATAAATTTAATTAATATTATTCTTAAACCTAATTAACTTTAAGCGGGTTATATAGTATAATAACTCTTTTAAAATTAATTCGAAAGATAATTATATTTAAAGATTAAAGATAGAATAAAGAAATTAAATAAAAGTAGGAGGATTTTTATTAAAAATAATTTAAAAAGTAATTCGACTAGCGCCCGTAGGTTATTTAATAAAAGAAAATTTATATTAAAAGAGACGTCGAGGTAAATAATCTTAAACGTTTAATTAAAGGTAAAAATAAAGCGTTATCGAACTCGAAAAATCGGAGTAAAAAACTTCGAAAATACTAGGAAGCGAGTAAATCTTTTATTTATACTAATCTTTATATCGATAAATATACTTATTAATTATATATAACGTTTAGTAACGACGACGGTAAATTTATATTTAATAAATAAAAGGATCTTTCGCTAGTATTTAATTTTTTTTTTATACGGCCCGCGATATCCTAGCCGTATTTTATATAAGTATTAAATATAAGCGAGTATTTAATATCGCTATTTAATTATACGTAGTTTAAAAATCTTATAGTCCCGAGATATTCTTAACTCTTATAGTCTTTAATTACTTTTAATTTAAAGAAAATAAAATAATAATATTTTAATAAAATTTAAACTATAAAGAAATAATAATTTTTAAAGAGTATAAAATAGAGATATAAAGACGGGACGAGGTTATAATAAAGAATAATAACGTTTTTATAAATAACGAAGACGAAGGCGGGTATAATAATCTCGTAGATAAATTTACTATTTTAAGATTTAATAATAAGAATAAGAGAAGTAAAGAATCTTTAATTTTAATTATTAATTGAACTTATAATTAAAGAAGAGTTAAAGAATCTAGCCCTTAAATAAAAGTTTATAAAGTAATATAATTATATATAAAAACCGTATTAATAATAAAAAGGCTCGGGAAAGTAACCTAAAAATTAAAATTTCCGGGTATTAAATAAACGGGAGTAATTAGAAATATATATATTTTATTTAAGACTCTACGTCTAGTTATTTAATAAAGAGGAAGAAATCGAATATAAGATTATTCTTTAAACCGGAGGTAATTAATAAATTTAAAAAGTTAAAAAATAAATAGGAAAATAAATAAATTTTATTAAAACTATAGAAGGAATTTAACTTTATTTTAAAATCTTTAAAGAGTTATAAAAAAACGAGCGGGGCTTCGAAGTATAAAAGAAATTAAAAAAGATATAAAGAGTAAAGATATATAATATAAATCGAATAAGGCTAGTATAAAAATTAGTATAATTATAACTAGAAACTTTATAAACTAATTATATTAAATATTAAAGTATATAACTAGATATACCCCTTATATTTATATTTAGAACTTTATTCGATAATATAACTTTTTTTTAATTTAAAGGGGGCCTTAAAAATACTCCCGATTTAATAATTTATATTATCCTTTTCGAAATCTTCTTTTAATTTCTAGATCGAATAATATCCTTCGCTTTTTTTATAATTTAAATATACTCCGGTTTTAGTATTATCCTAAATATTTTCCGCGCCTCTTTCGTATTTTTATTCGGTCTCTAATTATATTTTTTATATTTATAATTATCGGGGTAAAGATAATAAGATCTTAATATTATAATCTACCCTTTATTAATTTAAATAAATACGAGACTTATATTTATTCTACGACGCCGATTTTATTAATTAAGATTATACCGTTTATATCTTTCTAGATTCGTATTAAACTAGGCGGTTATATTTTTCTAGACGATATATTCGGTAAAAATAAAAATATAATAAATTTATAAATCCCTCTTTAGTAAACCTTTTCGTTTATATTAATTTATAATTAATATATAACCGGATAAAGATTAATATAAATAATATACCTTAAAATTATATCTTTTATAATACGAAAACCCTTTAAATATATATACGCGAAAACGGTATTTATTATAGTAATCGATTTTAGCGCGGAGTAATTTAAATACTATAATCTAGTATCCTTTAATAATATTATAAGTCGATTAATCCCCGGATTTTACCTATAAATTAAATAAAGTCTAAATATTATAAATCTCGGCTTATTTTTTATTTTCATTTTAAATATTATAAATTTCGTCTTAATCTAATTTCTAATATATTTTAAAAATATAATTATTAATATCTAGGGAGTTATCGATATTCTTTAATAATTATTTATCGACCTAATCTACGTTCTTATTATCGTCGATTATTATTTATTTAATTAACGAAACCCCGTTTACTTAAATAATAACTTATTTATATTTACCTTTAATAATCCTATTATATATTAACGGTATTTATTTTAAATAGGATATATTAGTATAAATATTAATATTAATCTTTTATTAATCGTTTAAATTTTAGTCTATTTTAGTAGTTTTTATTATTCTTATTCTAAAAGAATATTTTATTTTTATTAACTTTTTATTTTCTTTTAGGCTCGTTAAACTATTTTCGTATTTATAATTTTCGCGTATTTAATAACGGCGTTTATTTTTAATAATAATAAAAGGTATTTTTTTAATTTTATTATATTAACGTTCCTAGAAAGTTATTCTTCGGTTTTTTTCTTCGGTTATAAATTTAATATACGCCCTCTTTAGCCTCTTCGTAATATAGAATTTCCAAGAGGATTTATTTCGTTAATTATTAATATTTACTATTTATATTAAATATATAAAATTAATATTTCCGACGATTTATAATCTAATATTAAGCCGAAGTTATATTTAAATATTAATTAGTCTCGTGTTTCTTCTTTTTTAACTATAGTTTATTATTTATTTAAATTTTAAATTATTCTTTTTTATAATTTACTAGTCGTTATTATAAAGAGTTTAACGATAAAGAAAGGCCGTAGATATTAGTCTAATTATTTATATTAATCTTTATATTATTTAGATTAAGACGTCGATCTAAAATCTTATTTAAGAATTATTAATAATAGGAGTTATATAATATAATAATAAATAAATAAATAGGGTTTACTACCGAATTAAGTATAATAGTATAAGAACCGATAATTAAATAATTAAATAGTAAAGGAGTTAAATAATTTAACGAAGTTATTTATAAAATAAGTAGTTCGTTAAATCTAGGAATAAAGAAAAAGCGGAGGCGTTTTAGGAATCCGTTATTAACGCGGCGCTAATAACGAATCTAACGAGTAATAACGTTATTTAATATAAATAACCTTAGTAATTTTTATATATAAATACTACGTAGCTAGCGTATAGTAAATTCTATATTAAATTCTATAATCTATTTTAATTAAATAGTATACTTTTATTCGAAAAGTTTAACGTATATTAATTAATATTAATTAAAATTATAAGTATATATCCTCCTTTATAAAGCGCTCGTTTTACTACGGTAGTATTAAAGAAATAAATACTATTTCTATTAATTTAAGACGTATTTTAGAGACTTAAAATATATTAATATCTACTATTACTCGCGATATAAATAAAGATTAATATAACTAGTAAATATATTAAATAGGTATTTAGATTTATTTATATTATTAACCTTACCCGGGAAGAGAGGAAGGGAATAATAAATAATTTCTTTTCTTTTTTAATAGTTTTTATTTCTTCCCTTCCGCTCCTTTCTCTACTAGAAGAGAAAAGAGCGGGGGTTATTCCCTTCCCTTTTTTTCCTTATTCCGTAACGTAACTATTTCCGAAACTAGACGACTTTTTATTATTTTAAAATCCGGACGTTTCTTTTTTATTATAGTAATAAGTTTATTAATTTTAAGATTATAACCTTCGTTATATAATTATTAGAAGAGATTTTTTCTTTACCTTAAAAAATATCTTTCCGTTTAACTTCTTAATAGGGTCGTCTTTTTTAAATATTTTATCGGTAGGAGTAGATTAACTAAAAGAATAACGACCGCTCGGTAGAGATAACTCCGTCTTTCTAGTATCCTATTTAACGCTAGGTCTTTTAGAAGTTAAATATTTTCGGTTTATAGAACTAGTAGTACGTTTATTACCTTCTTTATCGGGGTATATTTTATTCCTTTTTAATTTAGTAACGATATCGTTATAAGTATTCGACGAGTTTTAGGTATTTCTAGATAATAAGGGATTACTATTAATTAATAATATATTACTCGAAACGAGTAAATAGGTTTAAGAATATTTTAAATTAATTTATATATACCGCTTAGCGGAGTAAGAAGCTATTCTAGATATCGCGTAACGAAGTATTATTAATAACTAACGAAGAATAAATAAGAAGGCCGTAAAATATAGAGACGAAAAGTATATAAAGAAGAGTATAAAGGAATTATTTAAAATATAGTAGAAAATCGATAGATATACTTTTCTATTTATAGAGTAATATAGAGTTATTTAATAATTAAAATAGTATCTACTTCTAGCGTTTTAGGTCGTTAGTTATAACGATATATTTATCTCTTAAGAAATATTAATTACCCTAGTTTTTAATTAATTCGATCTTTCTTAAACCTAGTTATAAAGTCTTATTAATAATCTCTTAATACTAAGGCTTCCCTTTTATAAACGGAGATTATAATATTAATTATTAAATAATACTCTCGTAATATAACGTACCCGAGTATAAGTTTAGGAAGAAAGCCTAGAGCGAGGGAAATAAACGAAATATAAAGGCTCGGTACGAATTAGGCTCGAGTATTTTAATTTCTCGAAGAGCGAACCCGACGTACCCGATAGATTTAACGTAAAGAATTTAGTATTAATTTTCGAAGGGGGAGGTTATTTTTAATAAAATAACTAGTATTACGTAATAACTATAATCGACCGCGAATAATTAAACTTTACTACCTACTCTACTAGGATCTCTTCTACCGTTTTACTCGATAACGCGTAGACCGAATAATTTAAATTATAACTTCCCTCGGAATTTCGGCTTAAATATCTTTACGGTCGGTATCGGGTTTAAATAGAGAAGGAGATAACCCCTCCCTAATTTTAATAAACCGTAGATCTATATTTAATTAATATAATCGACTAATCCGTAATTAAATAAAATATCTTTTATTTATTTCTTTAGATTTAAGCGACGATTTAAGGATTTATTTAACCGAGTAATTATCTAACGAGAAGAAATCTACCGACGGTAAAATATATTATAAAATCCGTTAATATTACCTTAACCCCTTTATAGCGGCTCGATAATAGGTATATTTAATAAGGAATAAATAATAAAAATTAAAGAGGTTACTTCGAAGAGAAGATTATATAATGGTTTTTAATACTCTATTATCTTTCCTAGGTTTATAACCGGACGGAATATAATTCGGCGTAATAAAGATTATAATTAATTCGAAATATAATAAGGTAGGTTAGCTCTTTTTATATATTATAAATTTACTAGATTATTAAATCGTAAGAAATATTTCATTACTTTAATTATATTAAGAGATTCTAGACCGATTTAATTTAATATAATAAATACGATATAAAGAAAGTAGACTATATTATAATAAAGATACTAAAACTTAAAGTACCGAGTACGTCGATATTTAATAATATAATTATATATCGTTGATTAAAAAAAGGGGAGATATTTAACGTATTTAATTTAAATCGTTATATAAAGATCTAGGCGAAGTTATAGGCGTAGAAGAGTCTTATCTCTACTCTTTAAATTTTCTTCGAAGATTTTAAATATATCTAAGCCTACGTTTATTAAATAAAGAGGTTAATAAAGGCGCCTTTTAAAGGAATTTTATATACGGCGATAACGCGGAGCTTCTCCGAAATAAATTAGAAAAATAGTAAATATATTATCTAGGAAGCGGAATCGGCCTTTACTATCAAATCTAGTATTATTTAAAATCGCGTGGCTTTATACTACCGATAAATATTTCTCTATATTATACGATACCTTCGTAAATTATTACTAGGCTCTATAAAGTTAAAGTCTAAACCTAGTAAAAGAAAGATCCGGACGACGAAGGATTTTAATAAATCTATACTATATAAACTAGCCGACTTAACGGAGTAGTTAGGGTTTAAATTAGAGAAGATTAACGATTTAAAAGCGAAATACTTTAGTTATATAAACGGACGGTTACCGTCTAGGTAATCGAAGTCTATATATATTATTAACGAACTTAAAGAGTATTAAGAGAGAAAATATATATATCCCTTCGATTTAATATATAAATAAAATAAGGATTTTCTTTTCCTCGATAATATATATAATACCGATAAAAGTTAAGGGAGTAATATTTAACCCGTTTTCGTAAAGAGATCCGTTTATCTAGTTTACTTTAATAAACGGGTATCTTATTTAGAACCTAAATTAAATAATTAAAATAGAGAAAATAGTAATTAAGAGTAAGAACGAGACCCTTTATAAGAAAGTATAAATTAAATATATATACTTTAAGAGTAATTAAACGTAGAGGAAACACGAGAGGATCGAGATATAAACGAATAATATAATTATATAGAGTAACTAGGAGATATAAACTATTTATTTAAAAGTCCGCCCCGTTTATAAAGTATTTAGGGAAATTAGGAACTTTAATTAATAAACGACGTCGAAGAGCTAGTAATATATAACGTCGAGAAAGAATAAGATTCGGTAGTATCTTTTATAATTTTATTAAGTTTTTATTTAAACGAGATTTTACCCGAAGAGGGTTTACTCGAAAAAAGAGCCCTAATTAAAGAAACCCCTCTTCGGTTAATTATTTTAGTATTTATAAAAACTATAGAAAAGAACGAAGCCCTTTAAAAATGGTTTAAATTCATCTTTCGCGACGGATATAATTAGATTATAATAGAAGAATACTTTTTCGGTTTATCTCTTTCTACTTCGGTAGAGTTTATAGTAGAAAAATACGTAAAGAAGGGACGATATTTATTCGATATAACTCTTTAGTTATTATACTCCTCGGAATACTTTAAAACTACTATAGTAAATAATACGTACGTTATTTTTCTATTTCTAGTAGGAAGAATTTATATATCCCCCTAACTCGCCGTATCTACTTTCTAATTAAACGATATCGTTAAATCTTTTAAAGATAATACTAGAAAGAGAGTTATTAACGATAATATCTCTACGGAAGATTAGTTACGAAAGAAACAAATTCTATAAAATCCGTCTATATACCTTCACGTCTATTACTACGCTACGGAATAGGGAAGAGAAGAGAAGGGAATAACCCTTACTCCCTTCCCTTCTAATAAAGAAGGGAGCGGAAAGAAAGAAGTAAAAACTACTAAAGAAGGAAAAGGATTATTTATTATTCTTTTCCTCCCTTCCCGGGTAGGGTTAATAATATAAATAAACCTAAATATCTATTTAATATATTTATTAATTATATTAATCTTTATTTATATCGCGATTAATAGGAAATATTAATATACTTTAAGTCTCTAAAATACGTTTCAAATTAATAGAAAAAGAGTTTATTTTAATACTACTATAATAAAACGAGCGCTTTATAAGGAAGGATATATACTTATAAATTTTTCGAATAAAAGTATATTATTTAATTAAAATAAATTATAGAATTTAATATAGAACTTATTATATACTAGCTACGCAGTATTTATATATAAAAATCGTTAAGGTTATTTATATTTAATAATATTATTACCCGTTAGATTTATTATTAGCGCCGCGCTAGTAACGGCTCTCTAAAACGCCTCCGCTTTTCCTTTATTTTTAGATTTAACGAACTACCTATTTTATAAATAACTTCGTTAAATTATTTAACTCCTTTACTATTTAATTATTTAATTATCGGTTTTTATATTATTATATTTAATTCGGTAGTAAACCCTATTTACTTATTACTAGATTATATAACTCCTATTATTAATAATTTTTAAATAAAATTTTAGATCGATATCTTAATTTAAATAGTATAAAGATTAATATAAATAACTAGACTAGTATCTACGGCCTTTCTTTATAGTAAAGCTCTTTATAATAATAACTAGTATATTATAAAGAAGAATAATCTAAAGTTTAAATAAATAATAAACTATAGTTAAAGAAGAAGAAATACGAGATTAATTAATATCTAGATACGATTTCGGCTTAATATTAAATTATAAATCGTCGGAAATATTAATTTTATATATTTAATATCAATAGTTAATATTAATAGTTAATAGAATAAATCCTCTCGGAAATTCTATATTACGAAGAGGTTAAAGAGGGCGTATATTAGGTTTATAACCGAAGAGAAAAGTCGAAGAATAACTTTCTAGGAACCCTAATATAATAAAATTAAGAAAATATCTTTTATTATTATTAAAGGTAGACGCCGTTATTAAACGCGTAAAAATTATAAATATGAAAATAATTTAGCGAGTCTAAAAGAAAGTAAAAAATTAATAAAAATAAAACGTTCTTTTAGAATAAAAATAATAGAGACTACTAAAGTAGGTTAAGATCTAAACGATTAATAAAAGATTTATATTAATCTTTATATTAATATATCCTATTTAAAGCGGATACCGTTAATATATAATAGAATTACTATAGATAAATATAGGTAGGTTATTACCTAAATAAATAGAATTTCGTTAATTAAAGAAATAGTAATTAATAATAATAAGGATATAGATTAAGTCGATAAATAACCGTTAAAGAATATCGATAACTCCTTAAATATTAATAATTATATTCTTAAAATACATTAGTAATTAAATTAGGGCGAAATCTATAATATTTAAAACGAAAATAAAAAGTAAACCGAGGCTCGTAATATTTAGGCCTTATTTAATTTATAGGTAAAATCCGGGGATTAATCGGTTTATAATATTATTAAAGGATATTAGATTATAATATTTAAATTACTCCGCGCTAAAATCGATTATTATAATAAATACCGTCTTCGCGTATATATGTATAAAGGGTTTTTATATTATAAAAGATATAATTTTAAAGTATATTATTTATATTAATCTTTATCCGGTTATATATTAATTATAAATTAATATAAATAAAAAGGCTTATTAAAGAGGGACCTATAAATTTATTATATTTTTACTTTTATTAAATATATTATTTAGAAGAATATAGCCGCTTAATTTAATACGAATTTAGAAAAGTATAGGCGGTATAACCCTAATAAATAAAATCGGTATTATAGAATAAATATAAGTCTTATATTAATTTAAATTAATAATAGGTAGGTTATAATATTAAAACTATATTATCTTTACCCCGATAACTATAAATACGAAAAGTATAATTAGAGATTAAATAAAAATACGAAAAAGGCGCGGAAAGTATTTAAGATAATACTAGGGCCGGAGTATACCTAGGTTATAAAAAAAACGAAGGATATTATTTATTCTAGAGATTAAGAGAAGATTTCGAAGAGGTTAATATAAATTATCGAATTAGGAGTATTTTTAAGGCCCCCTCTAAATTAAGAGGAGGTTATATTATCGAATAAAATTCTAGATATAAATATAAAGAGTATATCTAGTTATATACCTAAGTATTTAATATAACTAGTTTATAAAGTTTTTAGTTATAATCATACTAATCTTTATACTAGTTTTATTCGATTTATATTATATATCTTTACTCTTTATATCTCGTTTAACTCTTTTTATATTTCGAAGTCTTATTTATCTTTTTATAACCCTTTAAAGATTTTAAAATAAAGTTAGGTTTTTTATATAGTTTTAATAGAATTCATTTATTTTTTTATTTATCCTTTAACTTTCTAAACCTATTAATTACCTCTAGTTTAAAGAATAATTTTATATTCGATTTCTTCCTCTTTATTAAATAGTTAGACGTAAAGTTTTAAATAAAAGATATATATTTCGAATTACTCCCGTTTATTCGGTACCTAGAAACTTTAGTTTTTAAGTTATTTTCCCGAGTCTTTTTACTATTAATACGGTTTTTATATATATTTATATTATTTTATAAATTCTTACCTAGGGGCTAGATTCTTTAACTCTTTTTTAATTATAAATTAAATTAATAATTAAGGTTAAAGATTCTTTTTTTCCCTCGTCCTTATTATTAAATCTTAAAATAATAGTTTCGTCTATAAGATTATTATACCCGCCTTCGTCTTTATTATTTATAAAGTTATTATTATTCTTTATTATAGCCTTATCCCGCCTTTATACCTCTACTTTATATTCTTTAAAAGTTATTATTTCTTCGTAGTCTAAATCTTATTAAGATACTACTACTTCGTTTTCTTTAAATTAAAAACGATTAAGAATTATAAAAGTTAAGAATATTTTAGGATTATAGGATTTTTGGGCTATATATAATTAAATAACGATATTAAATACTCGCTCGTATTTAATACCCGTATAAAATACGACTAGGATATTACGGGCCGTATAAAAGAAATAATTAAATATTAACGAGAGGTTCTTCTATTTATTAAATATAGATTTACCGTTATTATTATTAAATACTATATATAATTAATAGGTATATTTATCGATATAAAGATTAATATAAATAAAAGATTTACTCGCTTCCCGGTATTTTCGAAATTCTTTACTCCGATTTTTCGGGTTCGATAACGCCTTATTTTTACTCTTAATTAAATATTTAAGACTATCTACCTCGATATTTTTTTTAATATAGATTTTTTTTTATTAAGTAATTTATAGGCGCCGGTCGAATTACTCTTTGAATTATTCTTAATAAAAATCCTTCTATTTTTACCTAGTCTCTTTATTTTATCCCTAGTCTTTAAATATAATTATCTTTCAAATTAATTTTAAAAAAACTATTATACAGTATAACCCGCCTAAGGTTAACTAGGTCTAAGAATAATACTAGTTAAATTTATCCTACGTTTTTTTTAGACTCTTTAATATAGATTTCTTCTAAAATATAATCTTCTTTATAAACTTTTCTTCTTTACTCTTAAGATAATTAAATAATATATTATAGACCGAAAAAGTTATATAAATAATTAGCGTATATAATATATTTATCGTTTATATATATTAATAGAACGTTTTATAAAGTTCGATAAAGTATTTTACCTAAATTTATTTATTCTTATTTAATTATAATTATTCCGTTTATTTATAAAAAAATTCCTCTAACGCCGGCCTTAGCTTTAAGGCGCGGATTAATATATAATAAATTAAATCCTATCTAGTCGCTATATCCTAGAAGAGTTTTAATATTATAAATTTATTTCGACGTTTCTTATTATATATCCTTTATATTTAATTCGGCCCGGTTAATTAATATTTTTTATTATTTAATTATTTTTAGATATCCTAAAAGTATTTACGCCGTTAACCGCTTTTATTAAAGTAAGTAAAGACTTTACGAATTTATATCCCCTAATATTAATAGAGAAATGAATATCGGTATAATAATTAGTATATTATTTAAAATACGGAAGTACTTTTATTAAAGTAAATAGGATCTTAGGTTCTTTCCCTATTTTAAAAAACTTTTATTTATTTATTTTATCGTCTTAATCCTTTTAAAAGTCTTTGTTTATTAATAAGATTTTAATTACTCTAAGAAGTTTCTTTAAACCTAGTTAAATAATATATAAAAAATAAAAAATATAGTGAATTCCGGTATTCGTAAAAGTATTTTAATTATTATAGAAATCGCGGATTTTATCTTCTAGTTCCTTCTTTATAGTTAAAAACTAGGCCTTTTCCTCTAGTAATATAATTTCGAGGGCTTAATATATACTATTATTATTAAAAACGTTATTTATAATAATTAATATTATCCGATCCCTTAATTTATAACGATAAATAATAATATTTAAATATAAGGTTAAGTTAATATTATTATACTTTCTCTTTATATATTTCAAAACTAGGAGTACCTCGTAGTACTACTATCACTAGTCGATAAAGTATATATTTATAATTATATAACTCTATCGGTTTTTAGAAAACTATAAATCTAGCGTTATAATAATTTTCGTATCGTTATTAAGTAAATTCCGAAGGAGTTAATTATAAATATCGTTATATTTCTTTATAATATAATTTTTAATTATAAATATAAACGGGAGAGTAATTAACGAATTCGTATATTTAAATACTCGTTATATATTAATATTATTAATAGATCGTAAAGAGAGCCTAAGCCCGATAATTATTTATATAAATAATTTAGAGAAATCCTTAAATATTATTTCTCGGCCGTTAAACTATAGTATATTAACTTTTCTTTTACTTCTCTATAGTTAAAATTATAAATATTTATATTAATCTTTATACTTATATATTAAGCGGGTTAGAATATACCTAGTCTTTAAAGAATAGTATAATCTAGATCGGTTTTATATTTAAGTATAAAGTTTTCCTTTTATATTAATTTAATATAAAATACGTTTTCATACTATTCTAGGCGTTGATTCTTATAACTATTTAATTATATTTTTTATAAATATTTCTCGGCTCCCTTATACCTATTATAATATTATTATAAAAGAACTTTTATTCCGGAGCCGGTTTAGGCGACGTCTAGGAGAAATTAGGTATATAACTCTTATATTTCTAATTCTCTTATTTAATCTTTTAGGTACGATACTACTTTTATTTATAAAATTATTCAAGAAAAATAGTAACTATTTCTACTATATATATATAATAATATTTATCGGAATCTTTAGTCGTTAAGCTTTTTATAAAAAAAGTATCTCGGGTAACTAAATTAAAAATAGAAGAATATTAATTATTAGATTTAGAATTATTAATAGCGAAGCTACTATTTTAAAATATTCTAAATACGTATTTTAGAAACTAGTAAAGAAGGTAGGAAAATAAAAGAAATTATTAACTCTTTTACGATTATATAGTCTATAGAGGTATACTATATATAGTAATTATAATTTAATTATATTAATACTAGATAAGAAGATTATAAAGATAAATTTATATTTATTTTATATATTTTAGGTTAATATCCCGCTAAAAAATAATTTTAAATATATAGTAAATTAATATTCTAACCCTCCTTTAGAAAGTCTTTTTAAGATTTAATTAAATCCTTATTAATTTAGATTAATAATTATATCTTTAACCGTTAATAAAAGTATAACCGATATTAATCTTAAGTTACTCGATAGTTTTAATAATAACGCGAGAGTAAATTAGAGCCCTTAATTATTAAAAACGTAACGGAATTTAAAGATAATAAGGAAAGTATTTAATATATAAAAAATATATATAAAGAAATCTCGGGTAAAGAAAATCGCGGTATAAAATAAAAAACTAAAGAGTAGTAGTTAATAGGATCTTTATAATTAAAATATTATTTAATTTAACTCTTTAGTTATTATTTTATAAAAAATCAGGTTTCTTTAAAAAACTACCGATTTTTTAATCCCGAAATTACCCTTTACGCGTTTTATATACGAAATTATATATACTTTTTATAAATATTATTTTCGTATATAGTTTATAGGTCTAAACGCGTTATAGGAGGCCTTAGAGGCGATATTAATTAAAGAACTTATAAATAAATAACCTAGTATTATTTTTATAAATATATAATATTAATCTTAATTATAGTAACTAATTTTTACGCGATTTATAATAAGCGGATTATTATAACCCCGAAGAATATATAATTTATACGGCGATTAAAGGCTATATATACTAGGTAAGAATATATTATAATTAATATCCGAAGGTCGACGCTTTATTATATTTATCCTAATTTTTATATTAATTAAACTAGTACCATTACTTTTACTACGAAATTTAGACTTAATTATAAACTTTTGGACTTTCGATTCTATTTTAAAATAATCTATTAATTATTTATAACTACTATAATTAATATTATAATTTATTAGTATAAGATAAAATAAGAGATTATCTTAATATAGAAGTCGTTACCGAAGGAGTATAACTTTTTATTATAAAATTAAAGTGAATAATAACTAGGGATCCCGTTTTTAATATTATAAATCCGATTATTCTATTTATTTATAACCTCGCTTTTCTTTATACCGAAGTTATATTAACTATATTATTAGAAAAGTATTTATTTTAATTTAAAATATTATATAATATATTTATATATATAAGGCCGGTATATTTAACTATTAATAAATTAATTAATCGTAATTTTCTTTACGTTTATACGTACTTTAGTCTTTATAAATAAGGTGAAATTAAATAAAAATAGGTTATAAACTAATAAGATATTAAGTTATTATAATCGTATAATCGTTAGCGTTTAAAATACTAAGTAAATATATTAGGATAAAGATTAGGATAATTAATATTAATTTAATTTATAGAAAATAACTCCTTAGCCCCTAAATTATAAAGTAATTAATCTATTATATAAAGGGGTAAGATTACTAGGATATAAATTAAAATAAATAATATTAATAAAGTCTATAATAATCGCCTAAATACTAGGGCTTTAGAATAAAAAATATATAGAATAACCCTAACCTTCTAGTAAATCTTATAGTATAAATATTAAAATGAATAATTCTAATGAAATATACGAACCGTAGTTATTCGGTCCTATATAAAAATAAATCGACTTCGACGATATCGTTAATACGAATTAATTAAATACGCTAGATTAATTCTTTTAGTCTATCTACTCTAAATTAAAGAATATAATTTAACCGATATTTATTTAACTATATAAACTACCTATACCTAAGAATAAAATAAAAGATAATAAATATAACTCGGGTAAAGACATTAAGATTAAAGATAATAATAGTATTAACGATAATAACGAGGTAACCGTCGATAATAATAATAATATAATAGGGTTAGAAGGCTATATAAACTATATAAATAATAATAATATATACGAATAAGTTAAGGATAATCCTAAATATTAACGACTATACTAAAAATATTAATATAATAGTTACGAATATATTATCGAAAGGTAGGATTATAAAATAGGGGATATATATTTTTATTATCTTTATCCGGTTAATTCCTCGAATAATATTTAAATTCAATTAATAATACTCGAAGACTATTAAGAGAATATCGATTAGGATAAAGATTAAGATGATTCGGTCTTAAATAATTAAAATAAACCTAAATTCGATAGTATTAAATCTTATATAAATTATATAGAAGAGTATATCCTATACTTTTATTTAAAAGAAGTTAATCCTATCTTCCGAGGGTATAAGAATTACTAGTAGAATTATTTAAATTCCTTTATACTTAATTACTCTTATAATAACTAAAATATAAAAGATATAATAATAAAGGAGGATATTTAAAACTCTTTTAATTAAGATAAAGATCGGGATAAAACCTATAGTAATAAATAACTAAAGTAGATCTCTTATATTAATAAAAATAATTTACCGAGACTTAATACGGGCGAAATACGTTTCGATTATTTAAAGAGTATTATTAAAGAAATATATACTACTCGTTAGGTAATCTTTAGGAATTTAAAAATAAATTAGAAAATAATAAAAGAGAAGGAGAAGGCGAGTAAAATATAAAAAATTAAAACTATAACTAAAGATAAAGGTTCGTTATTTTACTATATATCCTAACTTTATTATAATCTTTATATTAATCCGTTATTATAAAGGCTCTTTCGAGACGTAGATATTCTTTAAGAAAAACTAAAATAAAATAAAATAATAAATAATTTACCTTAATCTTAGCTTTATCGTAATAATTATATTAATATTATATAATTTATTAAGGTCTTAAAATATAAAACCTTATATATAAAAGCGCTAAAAGTATCTAAATTTATAAGTTTTTTCTTTATACTAGATATACTATAACTTTTATATTAACTTCTAGATATTAATACTAGCTACGTCTTTATTTTAAGGCTCTTTACTTATTAATTAAATTTTTATAAAAATACGGGCGGTTAAAACTTTATTTGAATCTTTATTTAAAGGCCGCGTTTAAGCCCTAAAAAAAAGGAGGGGAAGAATAAATTAGATTTTTATATCTACCCAACGATATATAAAGCCTAGTAGTAAGTTTTATATTATTTTTAATTATTTTTATCCTAATTAAAGTATTAATCCCTATTAACGAAAATACTCTAAAAAATTAAAAGATATTAGAAGACTTTCGATTTATTAATTCTAAAAGTATTTTTTTTGTATTTAGTCCGCGAAATCTATTACTAAAACTTTCTTAAGGATATACGATTTTAAAGTAATATATTTAATATTTTATAAAAGGCTATAAAAGACTATCTAATATATATATTCTTTAGTAAATTTATTCCTTATATTATCTCTAGATAAACTAAGATCTAATTTATTTAATAATTAATTTATATATTATATACGGTAAACGTATTACTCTTTAGCCGAAGGATATTAAATTATTAAAGACTTTAACGAAAATATTAGGCGGGTAAATAAATATTAATAATTAAAGCGAGAAGGGGTTTCGCTAGGAGATAAAATCTTTATTAAAAATTAATATAAAGATTATTATAAAGTATTAAGGTAGTAGATTCCGATAGGGATTAATTAATAAATAAATATTTACGATTTTATCGTAAAATAATCTAATTAATCGTTTAATAATAGTACGAATAATTAGTTTATATATTAATATATTACGATATAAGAGCTTATAGAAAAATAAAGGTCTTTAGCGAAAGTATATAACTTCGAAGAATAAACTAAAATAAATAATAATTAAGAATCCCGCTTTTAGCGCTATAAATCCGATTATTTTTATTATTTCTTACTTTACTTTTACTTATATTTAAACTATATTAACTACGATATTAAAAAAACATTAATTTTAATTCGAAATCACGTTTAGTATATTATATATATAAAGATCGGTATAATTAACTATTAATAGCCTAATTAGTTATTATTATTTTTATATTTATCCCTATATTTATCTCTCTAGGTAAATTCGATTTAAATTAAATTTTATTACTATTTAATAACGTATCTAGTTATCGGAGTTATAGTATTATAAACTTAGTTATTATTTAATATAACTATTAGGATAAAGATTAGGATAAATAATATTAATTCGATTAATAGAAAATACCTCCTATACTTCCTCTCGAAGTTAAATAAATAAAGTCGTTACTTTTAATACTATTATTAATAGTATTAATTATATATATTTAATATAGTAAATACCTCCTCTTCAGGGCGATAGATCTATAGTATCGGACATATTTAAAATAAACGTAAAATCACCGGGATAAAGATTAAAATGAATTATATTAATTTAATTTATTAAATATAGTCGCCTATACTATAAGTCTTTTATTCGGGACTAGGCCTTATAATAAATCCTTCACTATAAATAAAATCATTAATATACATCTTAGGGTAAACTATATTTACGAAATATATAAAATATAATAGACCGTACTTTAATTACTAGGAGTCGGAGGGATAAGATATAATATTTTTAATTTCGTTTATGAAAATCGCCTTTAAATACCTCTTAGAGGTTAATAAAATCGAGAACCCCTTAATTCACTATCTATATTATATACTCTATTAATATCCCACGAAATAACGTAAAATAATAATCGATATAATCGTAAAAACTAGCTTAATAATAATAGCGGTTTAGAATTAAATTAGTTTTATATAGAATACGAGCGTCGGGTTATTTATTATTTATATTTATATAATAACTCTAATCTAATTAACGCGTATTAATACTATAAATAGAATAAGCTCTTTTATATTCTCGAAGATAAGAATAAAAAGAAGAGTTATATAAAGAGTAAAGAAATATTAATACCGTTAAAGAATTTAAATAGAAAAGGAAAATCGGTACTATAAAAAGAACTAGATAAATTAAATTAAATTAGTTTTATAATATTAGAAATAAATTAGGATAAAGATAAGGATAATCCTAATAATTAAATTAATTTAGGTTTAGGGTCGTATATATTATATTTAAACCGGAATTTAATATATAACTATGAATATTTTAATATAATATATAGAAATTATATAGATTAAAGATTCGAATATCTTTTCTAGGACTCGGAAATCGATTCGGATATAAACGAGGATCCGTTACCGCCGAATATAATATTAAATATTAATATAATACTTTTTAGTACTCGTCGATAATTTAAAAGTAATATTAAATTAGAATTTAACGCCCCGATTACTCGCTAGGTAGAAGGTTAATAAATAATAAAAAATAAAAAACCTATAAAGGAAAAAAACGTTAAGGATATAATTAAAAATAAATATTTATTATTTTATTATATATCCTAGCTTTATCCTAATTTTTATACTAATTTATAAATCTAGATATAGTTATTAATAAATACGACCGGTCTTAAAGGAATTTAAAGACTCTGTAAAATAATAAATATATTACCTCCCTTCCGGCCTTATTATAATTTTTATATTAATCTCTAATTATTTATAAAGTCTTTAAAGTATAGAAATCTAAATTTAAAAATAAATTTAAAGGTAAACTTAAAAATAAATTTAAAGATAAATCTAAATATATAAATATAACTAGAAATAGTACGTATTTTCCCCTCTATAATTTTATATAAGTAATATATTAATATATATAAATAGGGAAAGAAAAAGGCCTTTAATTAATTTAATTAATATTATAAAATAACGGGGAGGGCTCGAGTATTAATTCTTTATTAATTTAGTCTCTACCTAATAATAAAACTACTATAAGATTAATATTTAATAAATTTTTATATAAAGCCGCTTCTCGTATCTCTAAAACTAAGCGGAATAAAAAGGGAAGAATAAATTAGATTTTTATATCTATTTAACGATATGTAAAGCCGGGTAGTAAATTTTATATTATTATTAATTACTTTTATCTTAATTAAGGTATTAATTCTTATTAGCGAAAATACTCTAAGAAATTAAAAGATATTAGAAGACTTTCGATTTATTAATTCTAAAAATACTCTTTTTATATCTAGTCTATAAAATCTATTACTAAAACCTTTTTAAAGATATACGATTTTAGAGTAATATAATTAATACTTTATAAAAAGCTATAAAAGGTTATTTAATATATATATTCTTTAATAAATTTATTTCCTATATTATCCCTCGATAGACTATAATTTAAATTATTTAATAACTAATTTATATATTATATATAATAAATATATTATTTTATAGGCGAAGGATATTAGATTTTTAAAAACTTTAACGAAAATATTAGGCGGGTAAATAAATATTAATAATTAAAACGAGAATAAAATTCGTTAGAGGATAAAATCTAAAGGAGGGCTTAATATAAAGATTAATATAATTTTATATACGGAGGATATCTATTAGAAATTAATATATAAATAATTACGATTCGTCGTTCTAGGATATTATAATATATATTAATTATTTAAATCGAGGGTAGTATAGTAGTTAATTTATTTAATCGCGTTATTAAATCTTAATATATTTTATTTATATTATCGTTACTATAATAGTCCTAAAGATACGCGTAGATATAATTTATTAATAGGAATAATAATTAATATAATTAATAATATACTATTAACGACCCTAAAGATATCGATTATTTATATTAATTATTATCCTAATTAATAAGGTATATATATATATATATATAAATTATATAGAGCTAGCCTTATTAAGAAGGGAGGAAGAGAATAATAAAGAATCCCTTCCTTTCCCTAAATTAGGGAAGGGAATAATTTTATATTTATCTCTTCTTTTCTCTTCCCCTTCTTTTAAAGAAGGGAAGGGAAAGGAAAGTAATCTCTACTCTATTCTATAATATATCTATTACCGTAATTTAATTTTTAATTAATATTACTCTTATTAATATATACTTTTATCTAACTAATTATATATATATTAATAAATTTATATATAGTATGGACCTAAAGAATAGCTCTATAGTTATTATTTAGATATAGTAACACGTTAAGCGGTTTAAACCCACCGCTCTAAATACTAGATTTCGATAACTTATCTAACTAAGACAACGTAGTTCTTATAGTCTCGTAATATCTTATATTAATATTTGAACTATTTATTCGGGACGATTATTATTATATTTAAAACTCTAATCTCCTTATTTTATATTCCCCGAGTTCGAACCCTAATTAAGGTATTTAATACTATATAGATTATATTACTTCTTCTATCTTTTAAACTCGTTCGTCGAAGTTTATAATCGGCGGGCCTAAGTCCTCTATTAGTCTCTTTAAGCGATTCGTTTCGGTAGCGAGTTTTTTTAATAATATTCTCTATATCTCTAATATATATTTTTTTATATTTAATACTTTTAAGATTTCCGGGTTTAAAGTAGATAGTTTATTAAAATATTCGCGCCGCTTCGCCTAATTTTAAATAGGGAGCTTTTTCCCTTTTTAAATTTCTTTATTTTAAATAACCTATTATTTTCTTCGGGGACGGTTCGTCTTTCTATATTCTATCGCGGGTCTCGATTCTTTATTTATATTAAGTTTAAGATTTAGGCGTAGTAAATTATCTTAATATAATAGATATAATTACGACGTACTAGTAGATTATAGTATATCGGATTTATAGAAGTAAGTCGCGGATTAGGTTTCTATAATTTTAACTCTAAATATAAGTCTCCTAGAGAATATAAATATCTAGACTAATCCGTTCCTTAATAATCGTCGCCTTTTAATAGATTTCTTAATTCTTATTCTTATATAGTATTTAATCCTAGTACGAGTATCTATTTCTAGTATAAGTATCTACTTCTAGCACCGAGTATCTATTTCTAACTCGAGTATCCACTTCTAATACGAGTATTAATATCTTCTTTAGGCTCTAATATCCGTTTTATATCTATATCTTCTTAGTTATAGATATTCTACTAGATTCAACTACTACCTCTCCCTAGTCGGTCTCAAATAAGAGAGGTTTAGTAGTGTATAGTCTAGACGTTTATTTATATAGCCCTTTTTAAATACAAGGCCGGTTACTATTCTAATATCGGCGCGGGCCGAAACTCTATAATTTACGTATTTTTAATTACGTGCCGTTTAGGCCCTTAAAATATGGCTTACGTTTCTAAATTAAACGCGACCGAGTTATGGTCGTAATAAGTAGCGGGACTCGTTTAATTAAACTATTATCCACTTTTAGCCCCCTCTCTAGTATCTATTTCTAACTAGACGAGGAGGGGAGTTAGAACGGAGGGGAGCTAGAACTAGATAAATATAAAAACTTAAGAGAATTCGTCGGACGATAATAATGGAAAATTATTTATCGGTCGAAGGTAGAAATACTATACCTCCTTCCAAATCTTCCCTCAAACTTAAATAAAATAGAATAATCGAGTGTTATAGGCTTAAAGCGACGGCCTAGTATATTATCTCTATAACCTCCGAAGCTTAAGCCACTATAATAAATAACGAAATCTCATAAAACGGACCTACCGCGTACTCCCTACCTTATACCGAGTAAGGGGGGTAAGTGATTTATCTTATTTAACGAATAAGATAATTCTCCGTAGGGAAGAGAAGTAAAAAAACGTAAAATTACTAAAGAGGGAGGAGCTCTGAATACGCCGCCTTATCTAGCTAGTTTCTCTTTATTACTCGAGTCTAGATATCCTCCTAGTCGTTATCGCGTTATTCCTCTAGTAGAATTAAAGAAAGTATAGAGATCGATTCTTAATTAAATTAACTAGTCCGAAATAGTATAGGAGGTAGAAGGGAGAGAAAATATTAATATTTATCGAGATATCTTTAAAAAGATTATAAAGTCTTATATTAAGAAATTACTAAAACGAGAAAAATCTAGGAAAGATATAAAGATCGAATTTAATAAACGAGATAAGGATACCGATACCGAGAGTAGGAATAATAGTAATAAAAACGGTAACGGGGACGGCTTTCGGGATTTCGAGGATAATATATTTTTAGAAAACGAAGAGAGTGGGTATAAAAGCGAGGATTATATAAAAGACGAGATTAATAATAAAAAAGATAGCGAAGATAAGAATTAAATAAATAACGAGTCTAAGGTAATTAATAATTAGGTATCGGTCTAGTTAGTTAAAGAATATTACTTAACTTATTTAGTCTTTCGAAGACTAATAAATTCTTCTATAAATTGATTAAATAGTTACCTCTCCGCTAATAATACAAAATATCTACTTTTATAAGGAAATTCTTAGGTTTTATACTTCGCTAACTAGCTATATAGGTAATCTCGGTATTACTATTTATTCGGTATTAGTATTTCTATCCCTCTTTAATATAGTTTCTACGTATTTCAAGAGTCTTTCTATCCTCTACTCTTAGACTAGCTCTACTCCGAAAGATAATCCTCCCCTCTAGGTTTAATATCCTATATATAGTAATATATTATTAAAGAGGCCACGATATATACTTATTTAGAGGTTAATAGTTCCGTTAAACGAAGTTCAATTTAGATATCTAATATTCTTTATTATTTCCTAACTATATATACTTAAAGAGTATTACACGTGGAAGATAGTGTATAGGAAAAACTTATTACTATTTATAGAACTTGACGAGCCTAGCGTAAATACACACACCTTAAATCTTATTAGTATTATTTTATATTTCCTAATACGCTCCGAAAGCCTTCACGTTCGGATTAAGTTATTAGTTTTCTAAATCTTTATCCAGCCACGAAAATTCTTCATTGAGATTTACGGTATCTATAGCGCTTATCCGTATAGTATTATTATAACTCTTTCTAGGGAACTTTAATATCTAGTAACTCTCCGAAATATTATTAATATATTAATATAAAGAACCGATATCGATATTAAACTCTAATATTATTTTTATTAAATATAAACCCTTTACCTCTTTATAAACGTTTAGGTAAAGAAGTCTATTCTTAATTCTCTCTATTATATATTAATTTATTAATCCGTCGAATAACTTTAGGAAGGGTAAGTCTTTATTAAATATAATTATAAAAAACTAAATTATATTTTTATATTTATCGCCGAGGGAAATAAGGATTTATAGGAACGAAAAACCGATTCTTTCGAAGACCATTTACTAATTTCTTAAAGATTCGCTATTTAATAAAATATCTAGGTCGGCTAGGTAGTAACCGTTAATAGATTAAATAATATTTTTCGAATTATAAAGAATAAGTCGTCTATAATATAATAAGGTAATTAGGGTTAATACGAGTTACTCCGGGTTTTAAGAGTTCTAAAAATCTTTTATAAATCGTTAATATAGGTTTATAATATCTATTAAGTTTATTTATTTATTAAATACTCGGAGAGGCCGATTATAAATATTTAAACTCTAAATAAGAAGTAATAATATATTATTCTTTAACTTTCGAAGGGATAGATATTAATAGTAAATATACTTGCTAGTTACTATTAATATTACCCTTCTATATTTATAATAAAGAGGGTTATAAATATATACGAACAAAATCCACTTTTTTTAAATCTAACCCGTTTAGTATTTAAAACGGAAGATTTTATTAATATTAATAATAATTAAACTCGTCGCTCGTAATAAATTATTAAATATCCCTCTAAAAAGCCGAGAGGTAGGAATTCTATTATTCGTATACTTTACTCTATTATATCTAGCGTGCCGATATCTAAATCTTTAATAAATACTTTAGATTTCGATAGTATATTATATATTTCCTTCGGATTAAAATCCCTAAACCGATTTATACTAGTAACGCCGACTAGAATTATATATAGGGTAAAATTATCGCTATTTATATATTCTTGATCGAGTATATATTATCGATAATCTACTATACTGCCGGAAAGTTTAAATAGGCCTCGGATTAAAGAAATTATTTAAAGTTCTAAATTATATAATATTTTAATCGATGCCTTACGTTCTAATAAAGTTTTAAACGGATTTATATAATATTTCTAGAAAGATTAAAGTAAATTAGTTTAGTTTTTCGTAAAGAGCTCGAGCGCTTTATAAAAGTTATAACTCCGCTACCGATTTAGATTAAGGAATATAATATATTATATAAAAAGTTTACGAATAGATAGATTAGATTCTTAAAGAATATTAATAAAACTAAAAAACCGAATAGCGAAGAGTTTACTAGAATATCGTAGGTTAGTAGCGCTCTTTTAAGCGGTATCCTTAGGCCGTTCGATCGAGTAAGATTATAATAATATTCCTTATATCCTCGATAGTATCCGGAGCGGATCCTATTTATAGTATTACGGAGAAAGCGAGTATAACCCTTCTTGGTCGCCTCCTAAATACTATAGACCAAGATATCTTCCCTTATTAATATTATCGGGTTATAGTCGAAGTATATCTCGTACCCCAAGAAGAAGAGCTATTGGATATATAATATATATATTATAATTTTATAAGCTTTACCGTCTTCGGTCTTCCTAGTAATATTGATTCCCGGCTCCGAGTTAAGCCACTTTGGATAACTCGTTTCGATTTAATCGGCTGGAACGCAAATGAGCTTCTACGACTGATTGTATAGGTTCGAATCAAGAGCCGGCCCTAGGAGCTACGAAGATGTGTAAGCTGTGATTTGTTGACAAAGGCCAGGGCATCTTATATCGGCTTGTGGTGAAGTCCTCGAATCCTCTGTCACGCGTGTGACTCGAACATGCCTGAATTCTGACCATGCGGCTCCAGGCTCAGGCGTGGAAGGAGGCGTCGGAGCCGACGTTGCATACATTTTAGGCTGCTAGACAAGGCAAATTCTGGAAAAGAAGGCAACCAATTCTTCTGGATCTATATAAGCAAACGCAGGTATCATTAGACCACTAACGGGAAATAGAGGAGCTCTTCTCCATCAAGGATTTGCTCCCATCTACATTGAGAATGATCTACTGGTTGCAGAGCATATGGGACACGATGGCTTTTCAACTCTAGCCGTGATAGACTCGCCTTATGGCTCCGTTTTCCTCAAGCCTAAAGACCGGATAGGATTCCATGGCTGGCCCCGGGAGGCGCCACATTGAACTAAAAGTCGCGGATCTACAGACCCCCTATCAAAGGGAGGCGATATATTGAACTAAAAGTCGCGAATCTACAGGCCCTTGTCAAAAGGAGGCGCCACATTGAACTAAAAGTCGCGGAATCAATTTGATCATGCAAGATTCGGTTCAGAGCAAAGGATGGTCTAGCTTGCGGATCGAACCGAGAAAGGCTATTGGTAGGAAAACCTCCATTGCCTCCGTGATCCCCTCTAACCGTATCCTCAAGGCTAAACATGGGCACTGAATATGGTCGAGCCTTCTTCCAAGGTACTTACTATTCAAAAACCTAGCTGGGGAACCATTTCTTTCTTTTTCAAATCTGCTAACTTCAAGAAAAATTGATCTTTATATCAAACTAAATATTGACAACATGGCGGAAACAGACGTCTGGGACACGATCGCGCGCAAGATCGTACCTGCAATAGTCAACATACAGGTGGCCCTACCATACTCTTTCGACACGGCGGAATCAGGTGGAGGTCGTGCGACTGGGTTTGTGGTAGATAAAAGCTTAGGCTTGATCTGCACAAATGCCCACGTTATTACAGGTGCACCACTGTCAGCTCGTGCAACCTTCTTCGAACGGGAAAGTTTCGAGCCCGGTGCAGCAGATGTCAATCTCTCTACCTTTTACACAGATCCTGTCCATAACTTCGCCTTCGTGAGATACAACACGGAAGATTTGAAAGCCGACGACATAAAGCCTGCACAACTCTCATTCGCCCAAGAGGTCAAAGTGTTCCAAGACATTTGCATTATGGGTAATGATGCTGGCCAGGTTATTAGCTTGCTTCCTGGTATAGTCAGCAGGGTCAACCGTAACCCACCGAGCCTTTGGCATCTTTTCAATGACTCAAGTAAGTACCATCGCAAGTTTAAAAATTCCTATAATAACTTATTCGCTAGTGACCCACTATCTCCAAGGATCGGTAGATACCTCAGGAGGTAGCTCAGGTAGTCCTGTAGTTAACAAGAAGGGTAATATTGTAGGAATGGTGTCAGCCGGGTCATTTATCAAGTCCACCGACTTTTATCTTCCTGTCGACAAAATGCGATATGTCTTAGGCTACCTGAGGGCTGAAGAGCCAGTACGGAGAGGAACTCTCCAGAGCACCTGGCTTATAAAGACCCGTGCGGAATGTAACGCTCTTGGCGTCACACGGGAGACACTTGATAAGCATTCTTTGGGCAAATCTGGTCTGCTATCTGTAGACCAGATCTTGCCTGAAGGACCATCTTATGGCAAAGTTCAACCAGGGGATATCCTCCTTCAGGCTAACAACTCGAAGTTTGAATCCCTTACTGGTTTTAAGGGTTTGCTGGATCGTACTATAGAGGGGACCATTCAAATCCGAATATAGCGTTATAGTAAAGAACTTAAGTATAATTTATACGTACAGGACCTGTTCAAGATCACGCCTATTTAAATGGTTGAATGGAGCGGAAATATCTTCCACGATATACTATTCCTCCTAGTACAGTATTACCGCTCTCTAGTCAAAGGTGTCGTCCTGGCGGATTACGAGAAGTGGGGCGGTAGAAGGGTAGTGGTTACTAATATCGAGTATCGTTAGACGCCAGATTTAGATACTTTCATTTACGTTGTCCGGGACCTTCCAGGTATCTCTTAATTTAAAACCCTATTAAGCCGAGTATTGATTTGGATTAGACAAAAAAAGAGTCCTGGTTAAATACTATCACCTAGTAGAAAATCGTACTATATATAATAAAACCATTACCGTTAGCCGCAGTAGTTTGTGTAGGGAGATAATTCTTCGATACTATTAAAATGATTTTACGTGGGTAATAAAGAGATTTGAACCTCCGCCGCCCTAAATATCTACGATTCTTGAGGTAAGGTAAATCACTTATATAATAACTAAAAAGAAAGAAGTGGGTCGATTTAGAATTATAAGTTTATATATAATTAATATAGAAATTAGAGATACCTACTTCGAGCGCGATATAATAAACGTAACACGGTATAGAGGTTTAGTAGTTAATAATATCGACGACTTAATTATTATACCTCTCCGACTTTATCCTTCGGATCTCTTTAAGGTATCCGTAATTATAGAATATTCGTTAAAACTCCTAATAGAGGTAATCCGGAGTTACTTATTTAATTATATAATTATTTATTACGATTTTACGTAGAGCTCGTAAGCGATCGGTTAAGCTATTTTTAGTAAAATGAAACTCTATATAGAAAGAGACATTACTATATACGGACTGGAAATTAATACGCTTCGCGATATTATAGTAGAGACTAACGTAAAGGATATTAGGCTAGTGAAGATCGACGATACTCTATTTAATATTAAAGTCCTCTACCTTAAAAATGACCCCGAGTACGGTTTTAATACCCTTATCGATATAAATAAATATTTATAAGGGCTTTAGCTCCTCTTCAATAAAACGACTTATATAGAAATTCCTTTATCCTACTTTAAAAAGGATTTCGATACTCTCTAAAATAAACTCCCGCTATTAGAACTACGAAGACTATATACTAAATTAGGTTTAGTCTTAAATCACGAAGCCAGGGTCTATATAGATTCTTATAATAAGGTTTATAATATTTTCTTAAGTTATCTCTAACGTTCCTTTTAAAAGTAATAGTTAACTTTTTTAAAGTGAAAGTAGTTGAGGTTAAACACCTTACGTACGAAAATAAACGATAAATATTAAAAGCGCGAGACCTAATATTAAAATTAAATAGGGAATAAATTAATCGGATATTAAATTTGTAAATAATACTTATCGAGGAGACTTTGAATTTAACGATTATTCGAGATAAATAGATACTAGATTACCGAGTCTTAACGATAAGCGTAGGGCCTAGAATATATATAGTATAAATATTCGGGGCCGTATATAAGCCGCCACCGCTCCAAACCCTTCTAATAATATATAAACGATATAGCGAAGTCTTCGTACTTAATATAATATACGGAAGTCTAGTATAATTATTTAATCTCCTATCGTAGCACTTCATTACTAAAGTTAATAGTATAGCGACGAAAAATTTGGACACCTTTGTTAGAGAAGTAAGAATGTTACTAGAAGGTAAATACTATTAGATTAGTACCGCAGACGATAAAGGTAGGGAATATACGAAAATAATTATACTAAACGAGTTCTTCCCCTGCGAAGAAGCCAGGCGCAGTAAGGATAAGCCGAATATATAGGATTTTACTAGGGTTCACGGACGATGACCCTACTAAGCTAAGAAGTATAGGAGAACGTAGGATCTACTTTAGTTATGAATTTCTATCGGCTCCGTTAAACTTTATTTTCGCCGAGACTATCCTTCTCTTTAGTAAAAGTCTTATCGTTTAATACTGGGTATTAAGTGGATTATTTAGTTTGGAAATTCGATTTCTAGTAGCGGTAGGTTTAGAATAGGGAATAATTAAAGCAAAGTCCTTTAAGACGAAGTAAGATTTTCTGGTCATAATAGATAGAAGATAAGAAGCACTTGAGTAAAACGAAGTTCAAGACCTCTATTTATACTGGTTGCTATAAATGGCCACTATAACTGCGTATCTATCTCCCCACGCTAGACCAGAAGGTCGTTCTGTTAATGCCGTCTTATCAGTCAACGTAGTTGATCTTGCTCTTAATATCTGAGACGTCTTCAGCGGACGGAGCAACTTCACTGTTCCTTGTGATTGACAACAGCCTCACATCACTATTAACATGTCAGATCTATGCACGATATTTAGGTAGAACAACAAGCTCCACGGTACGGTTACAAGTCCTTCCATCACTTTGACAGGGATCGTGCGGGTAGGCCTTGAAAAATAAGAGACAAGTCGCACTCACAATACCAAGTCTGAATTAGGCGGGATAAGACCAGGGAAGCCGCTGCAGGTTGGAGAAGGTGGATTAGCAATCCGTTCATTCAGCAGCCATGATAGTTGATATGGAAAGAGCTTACCGATCACCATATGCATAATCACTGGTGAGAAATGTCAACATGCTTCAATGCAAGATGAGTATGACTTAGGGTATCTACCTCGAGATTGTCAAGATGCTCCTCTCATCGACACTCATCTCCAACACACCAACGTCCCACCCTTTGCAGTCGCTTAGCCTCTTCCTTCAATTATGGTCCTTAATGGCAAGTACCTTTGATAACCTTCCCAACGCCAATGGCAATTTCAAAGACTCCATCTCCACGGCCCTTGGAAGCATCAAATCTACAGGGTATCAGTAGTCCACCTTGGTTATTTGTTGACGTAATTCTCACGACATACTGTTTCCCCCGGTGGTAGTTGGCATTTTTGGACTCTTCGTAGAGATAGCCAGTATATTCAAGTCTAACAGTATCTCCCTTCTCCGGTTTAACAGTACCATTGCCTTGGTTTAGGACAATTCGATCGACACCCATAATTATTGACCGCGGTATCAATCAATGATTTGGAGAAGTGACGTTTGGAACAGATGCAAATCGATGAGAAGCCTCTGGGGACAGGGCGGACGGGCTTGCATATGAATGCAAGGTGAAGTCTTACGGGATGTGGGGTCCAGGATAGCAAAGATCAAATTTCCAAATCGATTTGTAAGAAAACATTAATTTGTCTGCAGACGCAGGCATCGCCGATAGGATTGAGGCTGGGTCCCTGGCAGAATTTGAGCATCGCCAAGTAGATCTTTTGACCCGCAATCAGTTTCAACGGTGCTCCCAAGCTTCAAGGGGAAAACGGAGCCATACTACCCTTGGCGCGGTTCGTCTGTTTCCAAAACGGTACAGTGGAGTGTAAAAACGGTGCAGTAGCGCCTTCCGTTGATAAGGGCCTTGCAGATACCGCGACTTTTAGTTTCCCCACTGCCCGGGGGATAATGCTTAGTAAGATTCCGCGCACGTGCACGCGCCTGGACCAAACTTGAATCATTTGTCGCAGCAAAGTTACCGCAAACAAACCTGTGCAAAAAATGGATCAGCCAGCCTTTCAGCAAGCTTGGGGCTATTCAGTGCCCCTATCCAATCAACAGAATCATCTAGTGGCTCAACATGGCGATGACCCGGAGGACTTAAGCCTCACTCTTACAGACTGGTGCGACTATGAGTGGAACGACATTGGATGTAGCCAGATTGCCACCAACGTTCCCAATCAGGCCGTACCTCTATTCAATCCACAGCCTCATTCCAATCCAGAGCCTCACTCCGGCCTGGTTCGTTATTGGTATACAGGATATGCAGCATCCTCAAGTTTCGGACAGTCTCCAGATGCCGACCTGCCACTGAGTGCGGTTGATACAGAATGCCAATTTCCAGCCAATGACCAGAGCTTCCAACAAAACCTCTTGCCCTGGCCACAGCTTAAGTCAACTACTGAGCTCAATTCTATTCCGATTCCTTATGGCAACACCAACTACGAATCATTATCAGGCTTCGAACAAGCGCTCACTGCCGGCGACGCTCTGGCTATATAACGCCTTGGAGAACCCCATTCCAATCCCCGACAAAAGTCTAGACGATATATAAGGTGCTGGGCTCTTAGGAAACCGGTAATTCTCTTCATTTAATAATATCTTAATTAACAACTAACTTCGTAATAGTGCAAGACGGACGGCGGAGAATCTCGTTATTCATAATGTATTAAATTCGGGCTTCCAATTCAAATCTGTACTCGAGAGCGACTTATTCAGTATAAACCCTTCGAAAAATGTGCGTTACTCTTAACCTACTACTATTATAGACTAATGATTCCGCAGGGATAAATAAGACATACGAAGTCCTATTTACAACTATACGGTCGAGTAGGTCGAGTTCTCTAACTACGGTAGATTTACGACACTACCCTAATAGTCCTACTTTAAAGATCGAATACTACGAATTCCTTGTAGCCTATTAAAACTAGACTCGCGTTCTTTAATAGAATTTATCCGGTTAGTACCCTACGGATACTACTACCTACTACTTAATAAATACTAAAGTCGATATATCGTTATACGTATAGGGCTATATTGAATTTACTCTAAATAAAGTATATATACTTCGATATCCTATTATTTTCTTCTTCTATTTTATATAGTTTTATAAAGACGTAAATAACCTCTCGATTCGTAAATCCCGAGTTAATTTATTAAGATATTGATTATCCGATAATATCTAGAGCTATATACGACCCTCCGACTTATAAGGACTATATAGTAATTTTCTAGAAATAAAAGTCTAGGGATAGCCGCTATCGAAGATCGAGATTCCGTATAATATAGTATTAAACCTATACCTCGGATAATATAGAATTAATTAGGTTATTTATTAGAATTAAATATAATCGACCTAGATAGAAAGATTTTAAAGGGTATTTAAATTTTAATAAAGAAGAGAGAACGACCTATATAAATAATAGTAACTCTAGCCGTTTTTCTTCTCTTATATACTCGAGAGATTAATATAGGGAGAAATATTTTTTAGAGCCGTTATATAAATATAGTTTATCCTCTCTTTATATTTTACGATTAGATATTTTTCTAATAATAAAAACTCGGGTTCTAGATTCACCTATCGAAGTTAAAGGCCTTTATTAATAAAGCGATCGTCTTTTATAATTCGCTACTATTATATTTTCATTATATAATAGGGCGAAAACTACTAGACGTGAACTAGGATAATTAGAAGTTAGTAGATATAGTAGATAAAAACCTAATTATAGTAAAGTTTATAAAGGTACTTTAAATTTACGTATTACTTTTAAATAAATAATAAATATATTTACTACCTCTAGAATTTAACGGATTTATAGAAGAAAAAGACTTTATTAGTCGGAAGGCCTATAATATATATAAGAACGGAGACCCGAATAATATAGATTTTACGATTAACTCTTTAATATTTAAGGGTATAAAAGAAAGTTATAAGATAAAGAGCTTCTCTTAGAAATAAATAAGCGAATAATATAAAATAATAAAGATAGAGATCACGATATTAACGCGGATCTATATTTTCCGTAATTAGGGTCTTAAACTCTATACCCGCCCTTCTATATCCTAAGTAAACTCTTTTACTACCTATATTACTTCGTTATAAACCTCCTCGATAAATCCGTCCCTATTAATCTACAATATAAAGTTAATTAATATTTTACCTAGGTTTATTATTTATATATCTCCTTAAAATAGCCCTCCGCTACCTTTAAGTAATTCTCTACTTTTATATTTTAAATTTTCTTTATAGTATTTAGTTCGTCCTTAACTTTATTTTCTAGTCTTCCTATATACTAAAGTATCCCCTTAACTAAATAGTTAAGAAGTAGAGTATAATTTATTTTTTATACCTACCGGATATAAATAGGGTTTTTATTTACGTAGATAAAACCGACCTTCTCTTTAAATTTAAGAAGTTTTTATATATATTCCGGAAACCCGTACACGAGGCTTTATTTCTTACTTTCCTTTATTTCTTTATTAATCTTCTTTTTAAATAAATAAATTTTTAACTCCTTTAAAATCTCGACCTTTTCCTTAAAGTAATCTTTTACGAATTTTACGTATAAATACGTTAAATTATTAAACTTTTCACGTAAAATATTATTTAAAAATATATACTAGAACCCAAATTTCTAGTATAGGAGAGTATATTATATCTTTTTATTAACTCCGTAAGTGTCTATATTATAGTTAATACCTAAGGCTAGTAAAACGAAAAGAATATACTAATAAAGAAGATAATAGGAATTCGCCGTTTTCGCTTTAAGAAATAGGCTTATCTCTTTTATTATAATAATTCTAACTATACTTTTCCCTTAGGAGATTTGATTTTTAATAATAGACTTTAGAATTCTTCAAGGTCCTCCTCCCCGAATATCCTTTACTTGTATTCGTATACCTATACTATATACTCAAACTTGTCTATATTATATATAAATCGAGATTCCGTTATCTCGCCTTCTTTATACTCTAGTTAGGCGGTCTTAATCTTTATCTCTAAAGTTAAATTAATAGGGTTTAATAGGCTCTAAATATATCGGGTATTAAAGTCTTCTAGTTTAAACTTATACTTTATTATTTATTAATTTATATTAAATAATCCGGAGGAGGTTTATTTATTTTTAATAATATTAATATATATCGGGATATCTCCGGTAACTAATTCTACTATATTATAATATAGTACTAGAAATATATATTTATCGATATCTAAATTATCGTACTATACGTTAACGAATATAATATTAGTAGAAATATTGAATGAACCGGAGCGAATATAACTAGAAGTAATAACCGATATATATAAATAACTATACTCTTAGGGTTCTTAATTATTCTTAATTACCTAGTTCGTAATAAATACTTGAGGACCTCTATTAAATATAGAAAGGGTAGTAGTAACTCTTTTAATTCGAAATAAACTATTTTTATAATACCTAAAAATATTGGAAGAAATATTCGCTAGATACCGCGACTTTAAACGATAACGGACGGGATATATTTAATTTTAGACGAGTTATTAACGGCTATAAATTTATCCGACCCTATACGTGGCTTCTATTATTAAGATTACTAATTCTCTTAATAATTCGCTCCCGGTTACCGAGAATATCGACGCTATCCTAATAACTTTACTTGATAACTTTATAACGCGTTAATTAAGGTACTAGTTATAATAATAAGTAGTATTATTATAACAATTAAATTATTTACTTAGGATATAAAATAAGCTCGTATTATAGTTAATATATCGTTCTCTATATATAGTAGTATACTTGTTTAATAGAGAGATATTATCGGCTTTAAGGAATCCCTTATATCTACTCCAAATTTATAATAACTTCTATTATTTCGATCCGATATAGTATTAACGGTATATGGATTCTTGAGTAGTATATAGTTACTAGTCTCACCTAGTTATAAATCTTATTTTGACTCGGTATTAATATTAACGGGTTTAGAGTTTTTATTAATAATCTTTCTTTACTTTTATTAATAATCTTTATAATCTCCTATTTTTTCTCTTACGGTATTTTAGGCCTAAGACTATTAAGGATATAATAAAGTAATAGCGCTAGGAGGAATTATAACCGGTAGTACTCTATAATCTTCTCCGCTAATAACCCTCCTATTAATTAACCTCTATTACGTAGCGAGAGTTATTTTATAACTCTTTCGAGTATCTACTTTAGATTTTTCGTTTAGGATCTATAAATGAATACTCTTAGATATCCAAAAATACGCCGCGTTATTAAATATACACTATACTCTCTTTTATAATTACTTTCCTTCGTTCCCTCCGCGAAGAAATAATAACTATATTATATCTAGAATAATCTCAGTACCCTATTATAGACGCTTTATCGAAGACTATAAATATTATATTCTCACCCGATATCTCGGAACTTTATACCGCTATGAGTGATTTATTAAATAGCGACGTAAATCCTCCGACCCGTCGTAATTATCGATATAAAGGGAGTCTAGAGGTACCCCGAACCGCGAGGAGTAAGAAAACTACTAACCGCTATATAACTTTTTAAGGTACTAGGACTTAATAGTAAACGATAATTTATCTAATCTTTCGTTAATATCCTAGATCTAGTAGAGTAGGTAATATTAATACTCTAGATAATCGGATTATAAAATATAGAGGGATAATATCGTTTTATAAGGAACTACTTTACTAATTTAAAATATCTAAAAGATATTAATTAATAATATCGTTAGAACGAGTAATAGAGTTTATAAAAATAAACGGCTTCTTACTATAAGAGCTAGTATATTATAAAGATACTCGCGTAACTAAAATAAAGTTTTTAGAGAAAGTTACTAAACTCCGTATAAATATAGAAGGTACGTTAATAGACTTCGATTATACTCTCGAAGAGAGGTCGAAGGCTCGAGTAGATACGGAATCTATTTTATTAAACTACTAGGGTATCGACCTAGGGGACGGGAATATCGAAAATAGTATTTTTTAGTATCTCCTATTATAAAAGGGATATTATATTAAGTTTTAAAGAGTATAATCTCGTAGGTTATATACTATATTATATTAAATATATATCTTATTAATATTAATTACTAAAGTCTCTATACCTAAGACTAGATTATTTATTTAGTAATTTAACGAATTTAACTACTCTTAATAAGATTTAAGAGTATGGATAATAACGTAAATACTCTATAAAAAACCTACTATTATTGAGTCTAGAATTAATACCTCGGAATAATTTATCGTAAAGATATTCTATAGTTAATTATCCGTTACCCGAACCTATACCTCTATTTTACTTTTCTATATAATTCTAGAAACGTCGTTTTTCGGTAGGTTAATAATCTAGTTCGAGTAATATTATTTTATCTAGACGGGATTATATAAGGTCCCGTAGTTCGTCCCGTATTTATTCATTTACGAATACTAGGAAATATAAATCCATTATTTAAAAATATAGGTTCAAATTTATTAATAACTAGCGTAGTCTCCTTCCCGCTAGCTAATCGAGGGACTAATTAATTATCTAGTAATTTTAATAGATTTATTATACTTTTTTTATAAATGAGACGGCCGTACCTATTTACCGTTATAAAATCTTTCGCGAAATCTCTTAATTTATAATATACTTCGATATAAAATATCTAATTCTAGTTAGAAGGATATATCTCGTTTATTTAGGTAAGGGTATTTATATAATAATTAATATCAATATCTTCCTTTAGGACTTTATTTATTAATTCGCTTACTAGTCTTCGATTATCTAAAACTCTATTAATACTTTATCGGCGGTAGGGATTAATAAACCTACTAAAACTCTATAATTACTAAATTAAGCGTATTTCCCGCGTCTAGACTTAGTAATTACTTAAACCCCGTACTAGTTATTTCAAATATAGTAGTTACGCGACGATACCGAATCTAGTAGTAATTATTAAGACCTTTCTATAATCGCTAATAAGAATTCCCGTATCGTGGGATTTATTGAAAATTACTAGACGAAAATTAGACCTCTAAGACTCGCCTTTATAATGTTCGTAACCGAATTTCGTTAATTTAATATTTTTAATATCTTCCTCTATTAACTCGGAAAATATTTCGTAAGATTTATAATAATTAACGGCGGTACTCTTACCCCGCTACTTAACCGATTTATATAATATATCCTAGGGTTTATAAAAGTTAATAATTATTCTAGGACGTTTATTTAAAATCTTATTTATTCCCTTCCTAGGGCGTTCCCTATAGTACTCGATATAAGTATATAACTTCTACGTTAAATCTTTCCTTAATTTTATAAAAAGATTAAGATTAATAATACTTTCTTTATTTTCCTACGAAGTAATTATAAAAGGGTAACTCTATAGGAAAGACTAAAAGTTAATAAAAAGTATTTATATATTTATATACTAACTAGCTCTAATATCTAACGACTTTAGAATATCGATAATTATTTTAATATTACTACGGTATTTCGATATTAAAGCTCGCGAGTAGCCCCTCCGGAAATTGAAATTCTAGTATAAAATAATAAAGTACTATAAGATAAAGGTAGCGAGAAAGATACTAGTCGAAATATATATATATAAATATAGTAGCTTCGAGCGCGAGGTAGTATATTTCTAAAGAGTATAGTTAATAGCTTATATTATAGTTTAATAACCGCGTAAGAAAAACTTATAAGAGAGTAATTAGAAAAACCGTAGCGATTAAAGAATAAGCGCGCTAGTAGCGATTATAGTTTAAGAGAAGATATTAATCTCCGTATTACTTTTAAAGGAATAATAATTTTATTATAAACCCGACTAATTAGCCGGAAGCGCTGAATAATTTCGAGTTTATAACGTTAGTTATATTAACGATAACGTGAAATAAACCGAGAAAAACGGATATAACTCCGGTCGAAGCACGGATCCGCCGGTAGTTAATAATAAAAAGACTTAATATATCGCTAGCGAAGTTTAAGTAATAGCCGAAGTACGAAGGTATTATATTAATTAGTAATAAAGTCCCCGTCCAAGTACCTAGCTCTTTAATAGAGGATACTCTAAATATACTATAGAATATATTAACGGCTAGGTAAAAAAGGTATAATAATACTTAAACTCGAGTATATAAACCGAAGAAGCGGTACTACTGTAGAATATAGAGGTAGAGGAAATACTTTATAAATAATATACTATAAAATCGAAAAAATCGGACGAAAAAGAATATAACTCTAATTATTAATATTAAACCGAAGATAACTTTAGTAGTAATTACGTATATCTAAATAATATTTATAACTTTTAGTAGTATAAATTAATTAAATACTACTATTTAAGATTAAATTATAGTTATTAATTTATATTTAACCGAAAAATATCTAGATCTAGAGATATCTACTTCTAGTATTATCGAGGCGAGGTTTATTATCCGGATCCTTTAATATATATAGCCCGCTTTCAACGTAAAGAATATATATTAAAGATCAAGTACTATCCGCCGACGAAGGATTCAATTTTAGATATAGTATCTAATTATAACTCTACTAAATACTAACTCAAATCTTTACGGCACGAGATAGTACTATTAATCCGCCACGTTAAATAGATTCGAGCGAGTTAGATATATTATTATATCTATTCTATAACGATTTAACGAAGTAACCGACGCGCTATATATAAGAAATTCCGTAAACGAAATTCAAGCTAGTTTAAAAAGGGAACGAGCTAGCGTAGATAATAAAAGTAAATATTTATATAATTATTCGTTATAATAATAAATACTATATTTATAAGTTAACCGATCGACCCGGATAACTTTTATTAAAGTAAAATATTATAAGTCTATTCAAAATCACCGTGATATAAACCGTTTATGAATTATATATTAGGTAAACTTTACTCTACTCCCTTTCTACCGATATTTTAAAGACTTTAAAATAATAAATAAAGAGAGAGATAAAGATAACGAGGACGACGAAGAGGGAGAAGAGAGAGGAGGAGGAGAGGATAAAATATAAGTAGAAGAAATAGAGCTTAACGGATCTAAGAAAAGTTATATATAGAAGATTAACGAAAAGATCGTTAATTAAAGAAAAGTTTTTATTATCTCTAAACCTCCTATTTTACGGAGATCGTAGGTCGAGGGACTTCGCGTATAAATAGAAATTAGATTCTATAATAAAAGACGTTAAGTTATTATAATTCCGCTCGAAGAGTTTTAAAGTTATAAGAGAACCTTCTAACTTAAACGAGTTCGGAATTATTATCTTTACGGTTTATATTTTCCGTATTATAAGAAAGATAGCGGTGAAATATTCGAGTTAAAGTATAAGTTTTAGACGGAGGGTCCGAATTAAAAATATAGGTACTAGAAGAATTTAATCTAACTAGGCCTTAAGGGAGTTAAGGTATATAGTTAATAATTAATTTAAATAATATCTTTTAGTCGTACTATTTCTTGTAGGTTTAAATAGTATAGTTATATTTTATTTATATCGTACCTACCCTATATATAGGTATCTGCGCTTTACTAATAATATATAATTCTTCCGGGTATTTATACTAAGGCTCGTAGATAGGAGAATTAAGTTTTTATTTAAAATATAATTATTATATAACCCCTCGAAATCTTTTCCGTATAAACTAGGTTTTATCTTTACTATATTCTATCTATAGGAATATTCTAATAATATAATTAAAGACGATAGATAGGTTAATATCTTCCTTCGAAATTTTCTTTATTAATATCTTTTTAGAGAAGAGAGAAGGAGAGGTTTACGTTATAAATCTTAAACTACTAGTCGCCTAGAGACTATTATTTAATTACTTTAAACCCGATAACTAATTTACCGTTAAAGTTAAATTAATAAAACCTAGGTAGTTAGGTTAAAATAAGTTTATAGGTATAAAAGAGTTTATTTAAATTCCGACCGACGACCCTACCTTTAATAATTAAACGATTATAGGTATAAGTCTAATATAACCGCTAGATTTATTTAATATAATTACTATTATAACTCTTCCTAGAAGAGTATTAAAATCTATATTAAAAGGTATTTCTATATTATTAACCGGCGCTTAGATATTAATATTAATACTCGTTAAATTCTATAATATATCGATTTCGATATTAATAGTCTCTAGGATTTTATCCGCACGATTAAGGAAAGTATATTAACTTGTTCGCTATAAGTCCGGAATATTTATATTATAACGACGTATAGTATTAATAGTGTGAAAAACTTTATTCTTTTTATATTCGTAGTATAGTAAATAGGGATAGCGAGGATAAATATATTCTTTATTAATTATATAAGTCTAGTATTTATTCTAGATCTCTAGGCGCCTATTATAGATACCCCTTCTAAAGAGTATATTTTGGATCGATATATAGCTAGAGTTACCCCCGCTAATAACCTAGTTAAAACTAATACCTATATAAATATAAATTAGCTAGTTTATTTTTATTATTATCTATAAATACCCTCTTCGTATTTTTATAGTTTTATAAACTCTATTTTAATAGAGATTTAAGGCTCTATCGGCCTAATAATATATTTCGTCGCTAGAAAATTATTTAATCCGAAACACGTTCGTAGTTAAAATTAATTAACCTAATTATAGGATAAATCTATAACTATTAACTTTATTCTTCGATTTTATTAATTATAAACTTATTAAGACTCTTTAATAATAATAGTATTTAATACCCTATTCTTTTAAATATATCGGGTATCTTAACTAGAACCCTTAACGATAATATAATTACGAATAATAACGCGTAGGGGTCGGTGAATAATAATTTAGGTAAACGTTTTAATAATAATATAAATAATACCTTTAATAATATTATAAATAGAAGTTTTAATACTACCGCGAATTAAACGTCTAAAGAGACCTCTATTATAACGCGGTAAATAAGAGTTATTACGCGAGGAGCGAAAATAAACCTTAAATTACTTTATTTAATCAATAAATTAGGCCTCGCTAATCTTCGTGAGTAGTAATAGTATAAAATCGGTCGAATTATTAATAACGGCCTAGATAAGATACTTGGATAATTTCATTATATAAATAAAGTTATAATAACCTAGGTATATAAATTATTTTTTATTTTAATTTATCCTAATAAGTAATTTAAAGAATAGAAAGAAAAAATTAATTAGGCGTAATAAAGTAAATAAGAAAATATAAATCCGAAGTAATTAAACTAATTATAATATAGTTTTAAATAACGCCCGGGATAAATTTAATATTTTTATTATTATACCGGACGAAATAAAGAGGCCTAAAGTATCCTATAAAAAATATTAAAATATAATACTCTTTTAAAGAGTTATTCGCCGGTTTTAAATTAACCCTTCTAATTAAAAAGCGCTCGCTTTTATTGAAAAAGTTAATAACGATATCGAAGCCTATAATACCGAAAAGAGTTATAATTTAAATCGCGGAAAATTTCCTCTAAAATACCTCTAAGATAAATACTAGAATACGTAAATATTAAAGACGATATATAAAGATACGACCGATCCTAAATAGAAAAAAGAGCTGGCCGCTATTTTTAAAACTCTTTATATCGTAATATAAGAATTCTATAATAAATATCGCTTTCTTTAAACATGAGTTTAATAATATATAAATATAAATAAAAAGTTTATATAACTTTTAGAGGTAGAAGAGCCCTAGACTAGTTTAGATACTAGTACTAGCGCTAACACTAGCGCTAACACTAGCGCTAACACTAGCGCTAACACTAGTACTAGTACTAGTACTAGGTCTCATTCTGGGTCTAGGACTAGTTCTAGTTCTAGTAATAACGATAATACGGAGATAAGGGATATAGGAGACTCGTCTACTAGAACAAAATCTATTAATAATAGTAATACGGGGATAATTAAAATTATAAACAAATTTACTTTAAACGATAAACCGATTAAATCTAAATATTAAGTTTTTAAGACTTTCTAGTTTCTAGTCGAGGAGAAGTCGGGATTATATATATAGAAGTCGGCGTAATTATATAGCGATTTAAAACCTAGAGATATTCTATTCGTTAAGAAGCCGACGAAAGAATTTATTACCTAATATAAATACCGGTATAAAAGTATACGTTAGATTACTATATCGTTTAACGATATTATAATATCGGGGGCTAGTTAATATCCTCGTATATCTATTATAATAGAATAACTAGGAGACTTAAAAGGTACTTTTATATCGCGAAGTAATCTTATTAAAATAACTAGCTAGGTACGGGTTAATTAAAATCTCTAAAATTATCTACTATATCGTAAAATAATTGAATTCGAAGGGCGAAAAGTTTTTATAATATTATAAATAAAAACTAGACTCTTTAACGGAGAAATGAAAATAATATAACGAATTAAGAATAACTAATTTAAAGTAGTAAAAGTAATTTAATTTATAGTCGGTTAACTAGGATTTTCTTAACCGGGAATCGTTTAACTAGGAATCGCTTAACTAGGAGTAAACTAGTTAAAATTCGTTTAAATAAATATTACTTAACTAGGTATTATTTAACTAAATATTACTTAACTAGGATTCGCTTAATTAAGATTCGTTCAACTAGGTATTACCCAACCAAGTATTACTTAATTAGGATTTATTTAACTATATCGGCAAAGCGGTGAGCCCGTATTCTACCGAAAAAGGCGGAAAAGGCGCTCAGATCTATTTAGCTCATGTGCCAGCCCTAGAGATCGATTTGATACCTGCTTTCGTCTAAAGTATCTAAATGCGCATTTAGTACCTCGACTCATTTTGAATAAATTTAAATAAATAGGAATAAGCTAGTCTAAGTAGTACCGGTAAATAATTAGATATATATAGTTATAAGTGAATTATATAGTCTATAATACCGCGCTAGTTTAGGGGGTATTACGCGCGTATATAATTTTCGTGAATCGACGTAATTTAAAATCTAAATTAAATTAGCGTGGTTATAGCGCTCTATATAGCCTTAGCGAGCTACCCGGCGCTAGTAGAAAATCACGGATTTAAAATCTTAAATCCGAAGTTACTATTTTTAGGTTTTTTATTAAAAAAATTTTTTTTTTTTTTTTTTTTTTTGAACGTTATCTTTTCGTTATTTTTCCGCCTAAAGCCGGCAAAATACGCATTTAGTACCTCGACTCTTCTCGTGCGGTCTCCCGCTTTACCGATATAGGGTTTATATAACTAGGTATTACTTAATTAGTAGTAAACTAGTTAATAATTCTTTAAATAAAAGTTACCTAAATAGGAGTTACCTAGCTAGGAGTTATTTAACTAGGAGTTATTTAATTAACTCAAGTTAATATAATCCCGTCCTCGGTAATTTAAATAATAATAGCTAGCGCGGTCTAATAAACTATTTAATAATATTAATAATAATCGGTACCGGCCGTAACTACGTAGAAAATAGAATATAATAAAAGGGAATTAGAAATAACTAGTCCTCGGTTAATCCGAAAATAATTAATAGAAAAAATTTACTAGTATCAAGATTAGTATTAATATCCGACAATATTAGTAACTCTAGAACCGATACTAATATTAATATTAAATATTATTAATATTTATTCCGTAATTATAAAAATTAAAGAGAATAAAATTAAGAGTTAATCGGTTTTAATACTCGTTAAAATCGCTCTATAAGCGTTCCCTTATATTATACTTTTATACTTTATAATAACGCCTCGCGGCTCTTATTAGTCTCTTCCGAGCGAAATTTTCTAGCGGATACTACTTCTTATTTACTATTTCGTATATTACGTTAAACGTTTATTAAAAATTATCTATTATTACTATACCTTGGTTTAATAATATAGAAATACTTTTCTAATAAAACTATACCTCCGCTTATTTAATATAATTTAACGTGGACTATACTCAATTATTAATACCGAGAATAAAAGTCTTTATACTATAAACTTATTATCGTAGGTTAACTAAGACTAGTTAAGTATTTAGGTATAAAATTAATTATAAGATTCTTATCTTAATTCTCGAATAAAGAGAGTAGGTTAGGGAGCTAGGTATAGTTAAGTAAACTAAGAATAGAGTAAAGAAACTAGAAGTAGAGCGGGGGAGTTAGAAATAGAGCGGGGGAGTTAGAAGTAAATTAGAGAAACTAGAAGTAAAGCGGGGGAGCTAGAAGTAAATTAAGAGAATTAAAAGTAGTTTACACGAAATTTATATCTACTTTAGAAACTACTAGCGAGACTAGAGTAGTAGGAGTTTATATATTATTATTATTATCGAAACTAAGAGTAGAGGGGGCGGGTATTTATTTTCGGGATTTTTATAATAAATAATTTAATAGATTATTAAATTACTTAAAAGGACTTTTAGGTAACTAAACTTCTTTAAATAAAAAACGAGAGGATTCCTAATATAATATACAAATTTAATCTCACTAAAAGTCTATAGGAAGTTATAAATATAGAAATATAAATTTTTGAAATTAAATACAAACTCTACTAACTAGTTATAATAGTATTTATTATATTTATACTCATACTTGCCCGCTTATAAATAAGTACTAGATTTACTATCCGAGGTACTTTTCCTTGGAGGTATAGGCTAGCTCCGATTTTATTTAATCTAGAGTTATGAAAATCTTATTCATTTCTTTATAGTATTTATCTATATTACTCTTGAATTCCTCGGCTATAATTTTCCACTTACTAATATATTTTTCGAGTTTTCCATTATTCATTTATAGTTAATAGATAGTAACTTTTAATTTACTAGTTTCTAATTTAGCTACTCGTTTTCTTTCCGACTCTATAGTAACCCGATATTCCCGTTTACTAATTTCGCGAGTTAATTTAACGTTATCTTAATATAAATCGTTAATCTTTATAATAAAACTAACTTCCGACTTAGTAAATTCTAGAAACTTATTAGGCGGTTAACTAAATATCGAATTAATAGAGATAAGTAGCGCGTATAGATTCTTCTCTATTTTATACCGGAAGTTCTAATTAAAACGGGGCCTTCTAGATAATTATAAACGATTTACCGACACTATTATATAAATCCTTAAACTGGCTAATCGAAAGATTATTTAGATTTTTCGAGAATAGGTACTCTTTTTCGTCCATTTTTTCCTATATATAAAGATTATCCGCGTTGATTTTAAGCCGTACCTACGATACTTTTATTACAATTCCGAGCCTTCTATCTAAACTCGTATTAGTAACGCCTAATTATAAAAAATAATAACTTTTATAAATATATACTAATAGTTCCTCTCTATATTTCTTATTCTATTCCGTTCACTTTATATTATTAAATCGACGAGAGGTTATTATTTTCTGGATCTTTAATAGAGTAAATTAATTAGAATATCCAAAGGAGATATTTATACTACGGAATAAGGAAGGGAAGGGAAGGGAATAATCTTTACTCCCTTCTCTTTTAATAGAGAAAGGAGCGGAAGGGAAGGAGTAGAAATTATTAAAAAAAAAAAAGAATTACCTATTATTCCCTTCCTCCCTTCCCGGGTAGAGTTAATAATATAAATAAATCTAAATACCTACCTAATATATTTATTAATTATATTAATCTTTATTTATATCGCGAGTAATAGTAAACGTTAATATATTTTAAATCTCTAAAATACGTTTTAAATTAATAGAAAGAGTATTTATTTCTTTAATACTACTGTAATAAAACGAGCGCTTTATAAAGGAGGATATATACTTATAATTTTAATTAATATTAATTAATATACGTCAAATTTTTCGAATAAAAGTATACTACTTAATTAAAATAAATTATAGAATTTAATATAGAATTTACTATACGCTAGCTACGTAGTATTTATATATAAAGATTACTAAAGTTATTTATATTAAATAACGTTATTACCCGTTAGATCCGTTACTAGCGCCGCGCTAATAACGGATTCTTAAAACGCCTCTATTTTTCCTTTATTCCTAGATTTAACGAACTACCTATTTTATAAATAACTTTATTAAATTATTTAACTCCTTTATTATTTAATTATTTAATCGTCGGTTTTTATATTATTATACTTGATTCGGTAGTAAACCCTATTCACTCACTACTATATTATATAACTCTTATTATTAATAATTCTTAAATAAGATTTTAGATCGACGTCCTAATTTAAATAATATAAAGATTAATATAAATAATTAAACTAATATTTACGGTCTTTCTTTATTATTAAACTCTTTATTATAATAATTAGTAGGTTATAGAGAAGAATAATTTAAAATCTAAATAAATAATAAACTATAGTTAAAGAAGAAGAAACGCGAGATTAATTAATATCTAGATATAACTTCGGTTTAATATTAGACTATGAGTCATCGGAAACGTTAATCTTATATATTTAATATAAATAGTTAATACTAATAGTTAACGAAATAAATCCTCTCGGAAATTCTATATTACGAAGAGGTTAAAGAGGGCGTATATTAAGTTTATAATTAAAAAGAAAAACCGAAGAATAATTTTCTAGGAACGCTAATATAATAAAATTAAGAAAATACCTTTCGTTATTATTAGAGATAGACGTCGTTATTAAATACGCGAAAATTATAAATACGAAAATAGTTTAGCGAGCCTAAAAAAAAGTGAAAATTTAATAAAAATAGGATATTCTTTTAGAATAGGAATAATAGCGAGTATTAAAATAAATTAAGATCTAAATAATTAATAAAAGGTTTATATTATTTTTTATATTAATATATCCTATTTAAAGCGGATATCGTTAATATATAATAAGATTATTAAGAGTAAATATAGGTAGGTTATTACCTAGGTAAACGGGGTTTCGTTAATTAAATAAATAATAATCGACGATAATAAGGACGTAAATTAAGTTAATAAATAACTATTAAAGAATATTAATAACTTTTTAAATATTAATAATTATATTCTTAAAATACGTTAGAAATTAAATTAAAACGAAATTTATAATATTTAAAGCGAAAATAATAAGTAAACCGAGGCTCGTAATATTTAGGCCTTATTTAATTTATAGATAAAATTCGGGGACCGATCGGCCTATAATATTATTAAAGAATATTAGATTATAATATTTAAATTACTCCGCGCTAAAGTCGATTACTATAATAAATACCGTCTTCGTGTATATATATATAAAGGGTTTTTATATTATAAAAGATATAATCTTAAAGTATATTATTTATATTAATCTTTATCCGGTTATATATTAATTATAAATTAATATAAACGAAAAGGCTTATTAAAGAGGGACTTATAAATTTATTATATTTTTACTTTTACCGAATCTATTATTTAAAAGAATATAACCGCCTAATTTAATACGAATCTAGAAAAATATAGGCGGTATAGTCTTAATTAATAAAATTAATATTATAAAATAAATATAAGTCTCGTATTTACTTAAATTAATAAAGGGTGGATTATAATATTAGGACTTTATTATTTTTACCCCGATAATTATAAATACGAAAAATATAACTAAAGACCGAATGAAAATACGAAAAAGGCGCGGAAAATATTTAGGATAATATTAAGGCCGGAGTATACTTAAGTTATAAAAAAAGCGAAGGATATTATTCGATCTAGAGATTAAGAGAAGATTTCGAAGGGGATAATATAGATTATTAAATTAAAAGTATTTTTAAGGCCCTCTTTAAGTTAAAAAAAAATCGTATTATCGAATAAAGTTCTAAATATAAACGTAAAGAGTATATCTAGTTATATACCTTAATATTTAATATAACTAGTTTATAAAGTTTCTAGTCGTAATTATATTAATCTTTATACTAACCTTATTAAATTTATATTATATATCTTTATTCTTTATATCTCTTTTAACTTCTTTTATACTTCGAAGCCCCGCTCGTCTTTTTATAACCTCTTAAAGATTTTAAAATAAAATTAGGTTCCTTCTATAATTTTAATAAAATTTATTTATTTTCTTATTTATCCTTTAACTCTTTAAGTTTATTAATTACCTCCGGTTTAAAGATTAATTTTATATTCGATTTCTTCCTTTTTATTAAATAACTAGACGTAGAGTCTTAAATAAAATATATATATTTCGAATTACTCCCGTTTATTTAATACCCGGAAATTTTAATTTTTAAATTATTTTCCCGAGTCTTTTTATTATTAATATGGTTTTTATACGTAGTTATATTACTTTATAAACTCTTACCTAAGGGCTAGATTCTTTAACTCTTCTTTAATTACGAATTAAATTAATAATTAAAACTAAAGATTCTCTACTTCTCTTATTCTTATTATTAAATCCTAAGATAATAATTTCGTTTATAAAATTATTATACCCGCCTTCGTCTTCGTTATTTATAAAATTATTATTATTCTTTATTATAGCCTCGTCCCACTTTTATATCTTTATTTCGTACTTTTTAAAAGTTATTATTTCTTTATAATTTAAATCTTATTAAGATATTATTATTTTCTTTTCTTTAAATTAAAAGCGATTAAGGACTATAAGAGTTAAAAACGTCTCGGGATTATAAAAATTTTAAGCTACGTATAATTAGATAATAATATTAAATACTCGCTCGTATTTAACGCCTATATAAAGTACGGTTACGATATCGCGGGCCGTATAAAAGAGATAATTAAATATTAATAAAAGGTCCTTCTATTTATTAAGTATAAATTTATCGTTATTATTATTAAACGTTATATATAATTAATAAGTATATTTATCGATATAAAAATTAATATAAATAAAAGATTTACTCGCTTCCCGGTACTTTTGAAATTCTTTACTCCGACTTTTCGAGTTTAATAATACCTTATTTTTATCCTTAATTAAACGTTTAAGATTATTTACCTCGATATTTTTTTTAATATAGATTTTCTTTTATTAAATAATTTACGGGCGCTAGTCGAATTACTCTTTAAATTATTTTTAATAAAAATCCTCCTACTTTTATTTAGTCTCTTTATACTATCTTTAATCTTTAAATATAATTATTTTTCGAATTAATTTTAAAAGAGTTATTATATTATATAACCCGCCTAAAGTTAATTAAATCTAAGAATAATATTAATTAAATTTATCCTACGCCTTTTTTAAACCCTTTAATATAAACCTCTTTTAAGGCGTAATCTTCTTCGTAAATTTTTCTTCTTTACTTTTAAGATAATTAAATAAAATATTATAAATCGAAAAAGTTATATAAATAATCGGCGTACGTAATATACCTATCGTTTATATATATTAATAAAACGGTTTATAAAGTTCGATAAGATATTTTATTTAAATTTATTTATCCTCGTCTAATTATAATTATTTCGTTTATTTATAGAAAAACTTTTTTAACGCCGGCCTTAACTTTAAAGCGCGGATTAATATATAATAAATTAAATCTTATTTAATCGCTACGTCCTAGAAGAGCTTTAGCGTTATAAACTTATTTCGATATTTCTTATTATATATCTCTTATATCTAATTCGGCCCGGTTAACTAATATTTCTTATTATTTAACCGCTTTTAAATATCCTAAAAGTACTCGTATTATTAACCGCTTTTATTAAAGTAGGTAGAGACTTTATAAATTTATATCCCCCGGTATTAATATAGAAATAGATATCGGTATAATAATTAATATATTATTTAAAATACGGAAATACCTTTATTAAAATAAACGGGACTTTAAGTTCTTTCCTTATTTTAGAAAGTTTTTATTTATTTATTTTATCGTCTTAATTTTTCTGAAAATCTTTATTTATTAATAAAATTTTAATTATTTTAAGAAGTTCCTTTAAGTTTAATTAAATAATATATGAAAAATATAAGACGCGGTAGACTCCGGTATTCGTAAAAGTATTTTAATTATTATAAAAATCGCGGATCTTATCTTTTATTTCTTTCCTTATAGTTAAAGATTAGGTCTTTTCCTTTAGTAATATAATTTCGAGGGCCTAATATATATTATTATTATTAAAAACGTTATCCGTAATAATTAATATTATCCGATCCTTTAATTTATAACGATAAATAATAATATTTAAGTACGAGGTTAAATTAATATAATTATACTTTCCCTTTATATATTTAAAAGCTAGGAGTACCTCGTAGTACTATTATTACTAATTAATAAAGTATGTATTTATAATTATATAACTCTATCGGTTCTTAAAAGATTATAAGTCTAGCGTTATAATAACTTTTATACTATTATTAAATAAATTCCGAAGGAGTTAATCTTAAATATTATTATACTTCTTTATAATATAATTTTTAATTATAAATATAAAAGGGAGAATAATTAATAAATTCGCGTATTTAAATACTCGTTATATATTAATATTATTAATAAATCGTAAGGAGAGCCTAAACCCGATAATTATTTATATAAATAACTTAAGGAAGTCCTTAAGTATTATTTCTCGGCCGTTAAATTATAGTACGTTAACCTTTCTTTTACTTCTCTATAATTAAGATAATAAATATTTATATTAATCTTTATACCTATATACTAAGCGGGTTAAAATATATTTAATCTTTAAAAAATAATATAGTCTAGATTAGTTTTATACCTAAGTTTAAAGTTTTCCTCTTATATTAATTTAATATAAAATACGTTTTTATATTATTTTAAATATTGATCCTCGTAATTATTCGATTATATTTTTTATAAATATTTCTCGGCTCCTTTATACCTACTATAATATCGTTATAAAAGAATTTTTATTCTAGAGCCAGTTTAGGCGACGTCCAAAAGAAATTAAATATATGACCCTTATATTTCTAGTTCTCTTACTTAATCTTTTAGGTATAATACTACTTTTATTTATAAAATTATTCGAGAAAGACGGTAGTTATTTCTATTATATATATATAATAGTATTTATCGGAATCTTTAATCATTAAACTCTTTATAAAAGAATTATCTTAGGTAATTAAATTAAAAATAAAAGAATATTAATTATTAGGTTTAGAATTATTAATAGCGAAGTTATTACTTTAAGATATTTTAAATATATATTTTAAAAACTAGTAACGAAAGTAGGAAAATAAAAGGAATATTTAACTTTTTTATAATTATATGATTTATAAAAGTACGTTATATACGGTAGTAATAATTTAGCGATATTAATACCTAATAAAAGAATTATAAAGATAGATTTATATTTATTTTATACGTTTTAAATTAATATCCCGCTAAAAAATAATTTTAAATATATAATAAATTAATATTCTAACCCTCCTTTAGATATTCCTTTTAAGATTTAACTAAATCTTTATTAATTTAAATTAATAATTATACGTTTAATTATTAATAAAAACGTAACCGATATTAATCTTAAATTACTCGATAGTTTTAATAATAATACGAGAGCTAGTTAAAGCCCTCGATTATTAAAAATATAATAGAATCTAAAGATAACGAGGAAAATATTTAATATATAAAAAATATCTATAAGGAAACTCCGGGTAAAGAAAATCGCGGTATAAAATAAATAATTAAAGAGCGATAATTAATAGGATCTTTATAATTAAATTATTATTTAATTTAACTCTTTAATTATTACTTTATAAGAAATTAGGCTTTTTTAAAAAACTATCGATCTTTTAATCTTAAAGCTACCCTTTACGCGCTTTATATACGAAATTATATATATCTTTTATAAACGCTATTTTCGTATATAGGTTATAAGTTTAAACGCGTTATAAAAGGCCTCGGAGGCGATATTAATTAAAAAACTCGTAAATAAATAACTTAATATTATTTTTATAAATATATAGTATTAATCTTAATCGTAGTAATTAATCTTTACGCGATTTATAATAAGCGGATTATTATAGCCCCGAAGGATATATAGTTTATACGACGATTAAAGATTATATATACTAGATAAGAATATATTATAATTAATATCCGAAGGTCGACGCTTTATTATATTTATCCTAATATTTATATCGATTAAACTAGTACCGCTACTTTTACTACGAAAGTTAGACTTAATTATAAAATTTTAATTCTATTTTAGAATAATCTATTAATCGTTTATAACTACTACGATTAATATTATAATTTATTAATACGAGATAGGATAAAAGATTATCTTAATATAAAAGTTATTACTAAAAGAGTATAATTTTTAATTATGGGACTAAAATGAATAATAGTTAGGGATCCCGCTTTTAGCGCCGTAAATCCGATTATTTTATTTATTTATAACCTCGCTTTCCTTTATACCGAAGTTATATTAATTATATTATTAGAAAAGTACTTATCTTGATTTAAAATACTATATAGTATATTTATATATATAAGGCCGGTATATTCAATTATTAATAAACTAATTAGTCGTAATCTTCTCTACGTTTATCCGTACTTTAATCTTTATAAATAAAGTGAAATTAAATAAAAATAAGTTATAAATTAATAAGATATTAAGTTATTATAATCGTATAATCGTTAGCGCTTTAAATACTAAATAAGTATATTAAGATAAAGATTAAAATAAATAATATTAATTTAATTTATAAAAAATAACTCCTTAACTCCTAAATTATAGAGTAATTAATCTACTATATAGGGGGGTAAAATTACTAGAATATAAATTAAGATTAATAATATTAATAAAGTTTATAATAGTCGCCTAAATATTAGGGTTTTAGAATAAAAGATATATAAAATAACCTTAACCTTCTAGTAAATCTTACGGTATAAATATAAGGATAATTAATACTAATAAAATATATAAATTATAATTATTCGGTTTTATCTAAAAATAATTCGACCTCGATAATATCGTTAATACGAATTACTACCCGTAGTCCGAAGGTTAATTATATATACTTAATTAATTCTCTTAACTTATCCATTAAGAAATAAAAGATATAATTTAATCGATACTTTTTTTAATAAAATCTACTTATATTTAAAAATAAAATAAAAAATAATAAATATAACTCGGGTAAAAACGTTATAATTAAAGATAACGATAGTACTAGCGACGATAATAATACGACCGTCGATAACGATAACGGCGTAATAAAGTTAAAAATATATAAATATTATAAAGATAATAATTATATATACGAATAAACTAAGGATAATCCCTAATATAAACGAATATACTAAGAATATTAATATAATAGTATCGAATACGTCGTCGAAAGATAGGATTAAAAAGAGGTTATATTTCTTTATTATCTTTATCCGGCCGATCCTTTAAATAATATTTAAATTTAATTAATAATACCCGAGATCCCGGAAAACTACTAAAAAAATAACGATTAAGATAAAGATTAAGATAATTCGGCCTTAAATAATTAAGATAAATCTAAATTCGAGGGTATTAAATTATATATAAATTATATAAAAGAGCGTATCTTATATTCTTATTTAATAAAAGTTAATCTTATCTTCGGAGGGTATAAGAATTATTAATAAAATAAACTAAATTATCTTTTATTCGATTACTCTTATTTTAATTAAGATAAAGAAAATTTAATAATATAAAAGGATATTTAAGACCCTTCCGATTAGGATAAAAATTAAAATAAAACCCGTAGTAATAAATAAATAAAATAGATCCTTTATATTAATAAAAATAATCTATTAAAATTTAATACGGGCGAAATACCTCTCGATCGTTTAAAGAGTATTATTAAGGAAATATATACTATTTATTAATAAATCTTTAGGAATTTAAAGTTAGGTTAGAAAATAATAAAAGAAAAGAAAAAAAACGAGTAAAGTATAAAAGATGAAAGTTATAACTAAAAATAAAGATTCGTTATTTTATTATATATCCTAGCTTTATTTTAATCTTTATATTAATCCGTTATTATAAAGATTTCTTCGAGATACGGATATCCTTTAGGAAAAATTAGAGTAAAATAAAATAATAAATAATCTACCTTAATCTAAGCTTTATCGTAATAGTTTTATTAATATTATATAATTTATTAAGGTCTTAAAGTATAGAATCTTATATATAAAAGTATTAAGAGTATTTAAGTTTATAAGTTTTTCCCTTATACTAGATATATTATAAATTCTATATTAATTTCTAGATATTAATACTAGCTACGGCTTTATCTTAAGGCTTTTTAATTTTTAATTAAATCTTTACGGGAATATAGGCGGTTAAAACTTTATTTAAATCTTTATTTAAAGGCCGCGCTTAAGTCTTAAAAAAAAGAAGGGGAAGAATAAATTAAATTCTTATCTTTACCTAATAACGTATAAAGCCAGGTAATAAATTTTATATTATTATTAATTATCTTTATCTTAATTAAAATATTAATTCTTATTAACGAAAATACTCCGGGAAATTAAAAGATATTAAAAGACTTTCAATTTATTAATTCTAAAAATACTTTTTTTATATTTAGTCTATATAATCTATTACTAAAACCTTCTTAAAGATATACGATTTTAGAATAATATATTTAACACTTTATAAAAAATTATAAAAAATTATTTAATATATATATTCTTTAATAAATTTATTCCTTATATTATCCCTAGATAAACTAAGGTCTAATTTATTTAATAATTAATTTATATATTATATAGAATAAGCGTATTACTCTTTAGGCGAAGGATATTAAATTATTAAAAACTTTAACGAAAATATTGAGCGGGTAAATAAATATTAATAATTAAAATAAAAAGGGGTTTCGTTAAAAGATAAAATCTTAATTAAATATTAATATAAAGATTAATATAAAGCGTTTAGGTAGTAGATTCCGATAAGGATTAATTAATAAATAAATATTTACGATTTTATCGTGAAATAATTTAATTAATTATTTAATTATAGTACGAATAATTAATTTATATATTAATATATTACGATATTAAAGCTCGTAGAAAGATAAAGATCTTTAATAAAAATATATAACTTCGAAGAATAAATTAAAATAAATAATAATTAAGAAATCCCGTTTTTAGCGCTATAAATCCGATTATTTTTATTATTTCTTACTTTATTTTGCCTTATACCTAAATTATATTAATTACGATATTAGAAAAATACTAATCTTAATTCGAGATCACGTTTAGTATATTATATATATAAAGATCGGTATAATTAGTTACTAATAACTTAATTAATTATTATTATTCTAATATTTATCCTTATATTTATCTCTCTAGGTAAATTCGATTTAAATTAAATATTATTATTATTTAATAACGTATCTAATTATCGTAATTATAGTATTATAAACTTAGTTATTATTTAGTATAACTATTAAAATAAAGATTAAGATAGATAATATTAATTCGATTAATAAAAAATACCTTTTATATTTCCTCTCGAAGTTAAATAAATAAAGTCGATACTCTTAATACTATTATTAATAGTATTAATTATACGTATTTAATATAGTAAATACCTCCTCTTTAAGGCGATAGATCTTAAAATTAATTAAATATATAAATAATATCGCCGAGATAAGTTTTAGGACGATAAATATTAATTATATATTTTAAATATAGTAATCTCGGAGTTATAAATCTTTTAAATCAGGATCCGAAAACTAATTCCTTATAATATCGGATATATTTAAAATAAACGTAAAATTACCGGGATAAAGATTAAAATAAATTATATTAATCGAATTTATTAAATATAGTCGCTTAAATTATAAACTTTTTATTCGGGACTAGGCCTTATAATAAATCCTTAATTATAAATAAAATTATTAATATAAATCTTAAAATAAATTATATTTACGAAATATATAAAGTATAATAAACCGTACTTTAATTACTAGAAATCGGAGGGATAAGATATAATATTTTTAATTTTATTTATAAAAATCGCCTTTAAATACCTTTTAGTAGTTAATAAAATTAGAAACCCCTTAATTCGTTATTTATATTATATACTTTATTAATATCCTACGAAATAATATAAAATAATAATCGGTATATTCGTAAAAACTAGCCTAATAATAATAATGATTTAGAATTAAATTAGTCTTATATAGAATATAAGCGTCGAGTTATTTATTATTTATATTTATATAATAACCCTAATTTAATTAAAGCGTATTAATACTATAAATAGAATAAACTCTTTTATATTCTCGAAGATAAGAATAAAAAAAAGGGGTATACGAAGAGTAAAGAAATATTAATACCGCTAAAGAATCTAAATAAGAAAAGAAAATCGGTATTATAAAAAGAACTAAACGAATTAAATTAAATTAATCTTATAATACTAGAAGTAAATTAAAATAAAGATAAGGATAATTTTAATAATTAAAGTAATTTAGATTTAAAGTCGTATATATTATATTTAAACCGGAATTTAATATACGCCTATAATTTATCTAAAGGAGTATATAGAAATTATATAAATAAAGAATTCGAATATCTTTTCTAAAACTCGGAAATCTACTCGGATATAAATAAGGATCCGTTACCGCCGAATATAATATTAAATATTAATATAATACTTTTTAATACTCGTCGATAACTTAAAAGTAATATTAAATTAGAATTTAATACCCCGATTACTCGTTAAATAAAAGGTTAATAAATAATAAAAAATAAAGAGCCTATAAGGGAAACGAATACTAAAGATATAACTAAAAATAAATATTTATTATTTTATTATATATCCTAATTTTATCTTAATCTTTATATTAATTTATAAATTTAAATATAATTATTAATAAATACGACCGGCCTTAAAGGAATTTAAAGACCCTATAAAATAATAAATATATTATCTCCCTTCCGGCTTTATCGTAATCTTTATATTAATTTCTAATTATTTATAAAGTCTTTAAAATATAGAAATTTAAGTTTAAAGATAAATTTAAAATAAATTTAAAAATAAACTTAAAGGTAAACCTAAACCTATAAATATAATCAAAAATAATACGTATTTTCCCCTCTATAATTCTATATAAGTAATATATTAATATATATAAATAAATAAAGGAAAAGACCTCTAGTTAATTTAAATAACTCTATAAAATAACGGGTAAGGCTCGAGTATTAATCCTTTATTAACTTAACCTCTACCTAATAATAAAACTATTATAAAATTAATATTTAATAAATTTCTATATAAAGCCGCTTTTTATATCCTTAAGGCTAAACGGGAAAAAAAGGGGAAAATAAATTAAATTCTTATATCTACTCGACGATATATAAAGCCGGGTAGTAAATTTTATATTATCTTTAACTACCTTAATCTTAATTAAGGTATTAATCTTTATTAACGAAAATACTCCGGGAAATTAAAAGATATTAGAAGATTTTCGATTTATTAATTCTAAAAGTACTCTTTTCGTATTTAATCTATAAAATTTATTACTAAAACCTTCTTAAAGATATACGATTTTAAAATAATATAATTAACACTTTATAAAAGGCTATAGAAGGTTATCTAATATATATATTCTTTAATAAATTTATTTCCTATATTATCCCTATATAGACTATAATTTAAATTATTTAATAATTAATTTATATATTATATATAGTAAACGTATTACTTTATAGGCGAAGGATATTAAATTTTTAAAAACTTTAATAAAAATATTAGGCGGGTAAATAAATATTAATAATTAAAACGAGAAGGGGTATCGTTAAAGGATAAGATTTTAATAAAAACTTAATATAAAAATTAATATAATTTTATATACGGAGGATACCGATTAAAGATTAATATATAAATAATTATAATTCGTCGTTTTAAAATATTATAATATATATTATTACTTAGATCGAGGGTAGTATAAAGATTAATCTATTTAATTATATTATTAAATCTTAATATACTTTATTTATATTACCGTTACTATAATAACCTTAAAGATACGCGTAGATATAACTTATTAATAAGAATAATAATTAATATAATTAATAAAATACTATTAGCGACCCTAAAGATATTTATTATTTATATTAATTATTATCCTAATTAATAAAATATATATACGCGTATATATAAATTATATAAGGCTAGTCTTATTAAGAAAGGAGGAAAGAAATAATAAAGAATCCCTTCCCTTCTCTAGATTAAGGAAGGGAATAATTTTAAATTTATCTCTTCCCTTCCTTTCCCCTTTCTTTAAAGAAAAGAAGGGAAGGGAAAATAATCCCTACCCTATTCCGTAACGTAGAGATACTAGTTATTATAGGTATAAATAGAGGCTGGATCGGATACTAAGAGCTTTTAACTATTTATAAAGCTTTAGTTTTAATACTCTTTCCTAGGGAGCTAAATTTAGAGGCCTAGATCGAGGGGATAAAAGTGAATATATAGACTTTTATATCGATTAAAAAATTATTTTAATTTATACTAAAGCCCTATTATTATCACGAATCGACTATAGGTTTAGTAGACTTACTCTAAGAGTATATTTTAGGGCCTAGTAACTTATTTATAAATTAAAGAAAAGATATTAAAAACGTATTAAAGCGGTATTAGATTAATACTAAAGTTATTTTATATAAACTATTTATAGGCCTAGACGGTTTATAACCAAGATTAACCTCGTTACTAATCCTAGAAATAATTAGGTATATATTATTACTTATACCGGTCGAGTATAGAAATTATAAAGTCCTAGTTTCTAATCCTATACCCGTCTCTAAACTAGAAATATTAGGGGAAAGACGATATATCCTTAAGAAAGAGTTTCCAAAACTATTATAACTATAATTAATCGTAGTATTCTATCTCTAATCCTCTTCGTTCCCTCTCTAGATATTATTATCTTATTAATACGTAATAAATAAACCTAGGATTCGAGCGACGGCGGCTACCGAATTTAGAACTAGGATATAAAATATTATACGTATTTAACCTAGTTACGAAGTAGTTAAAATAGAAATTATCTAAGTTTTCCCCTCTTTCTACTTTATAACTACTATTTATTCTTTCCCGTTATATTTATATAACGTAAAGATCTCGCGTTAAATTAAATTTTTTGAAAATAATAATCCGATAAATACTCCGTACGTATATCGGATTATAATAAAATAAGATAATATATATTATCTACCTAAGATAGTCGCTTTACTTTTCTATTAATACTAATAATCTTATTATATCTAAATCGTCCGAGTATATAATTACGATATTATTAAAATAGATACCTTCCTTCTAGATAACCGCTACTAGTAGAAAATAATTTTTTTAAATTAAGTAGTATTAAAATCTCTAGATTATTAAGGATAGTTTTAATATTTACGACTAGCCTAGAGTTAAAGCGGACTTCTTTAGTAACTTAATCGAAATTATATAGTTTAAAATAAGAGAAGAATAATTAAAATAATTCCTCGCTCTAAATAGTAAAATCTCCCGATATATTACTAGGCTAAAGTATTAGATAATTCTCTTTACCTCCCTTCCTTTAGGAACCGTAGTAATAATTTTCTAAATTATAATTTATAAAAACGAGGTTAATATATTAATACTCTATTTTATCGAGTTATTCCTAACTTTAAAATATTAAATCCTATACTCGAGTATATTTATATTATACTAAACGAAGCCGAAAATAAAAGATCCTAGATACGTTTAGAGCGGATAATAATAATAAGTTCTATATAATAATATCCTATACCTCTTAGGCCGGTTTATTCGAGAAAGATATTAAAGTAAAACTATTAAGATAAATTATAAAGAGATAAATCGAATAAGGTTATAACGTAAAAGGGGGTCGCCTCGACTTTATATATATTATTAATAATTAATACGAGTAGTAACTAATAATAGATACTTTAACTAGAAGTCGATATTATATCTAGAAATAAATACCCTAGCCAGAAGTTAATACTATATATATATTATATATATAGACGAGAAGCTTAAGTATTCGATAAATATAATATATTTAATTTTTATCTTATTTAGCCTAGTTAAAACCGGGGTTATATACGAAATCTCTTATCCCGTTTTATATAAATCGATAAAGTATACCTTAGGCTCTAAGTTATTTTAAAGGTTATAGTAGTCTCGTATAACTAAATTCTTAATTACGAATATAGAATTATCTTATATTATAATAGGGGAATAGTAGGCTACGAGATAAACTCGTTAAATAATCTCGGGTCGATCGATAAGGAAAGATCGGAGTTAATTAATAATACCGGCGTCGGGTTATCGAGTACGGTCTCGTCTAAAGTCTAATTAATTATCGAAAATAAATTTTCTAAACTAGTAAAAGATACTACGGATAGACTTCGCTTCTTTTAATTTATTAATAAGTCGATTAAAGGAAGATAGTAACTTTAAATAGAGTTATTTTTCTCTTCTAATCCTACTAGTCTTAAAGGAACGAGAACGTCGACTAGATCGAGTATTAACGAGTTTATAATTTTATTAATATACTCGTAAGGACTTTCCTTGTTTAGGAGGTTATAATAATACTTTAATTTAACGCCCGTACCGGGGAAAGCCTTCGTATTTAAAGAAAACTAACGTATTAAGCGGCGCCTTTTAATCGAATCGAGCTTAATATATTTAACGTAGTATATATCTTAATAGTAATACTAAAGATCTTAAATAAAACCGAAAGATAGTATATAATAAGGATCTAGATATAGGACTACTTTACTTTTACCTACTTTTATAACTCGGTTATATTTATCTTTTAATTACTAGAAATATTCTTATAAATATATTTTCCAGCTCTATTTAATAAGGAATTAATAAAAATATTTCGATAACGAGAGTTTTAAATCGAAGAGATAAAAGAGATATTACCTAACGGTAGCGAGGGTCCGGCGGAAAATAAATAAATTATATTAAACTAAAAGTATTTCGAGGTCGGTGAGGTAATATTAATAATATTTAAATTATCCGGCCCTATTAATAATTTATTCGTCGTACTAAAAATAAAACTCGGTAAAGTCGTATTCTCTTTCTAACTCGTCTTTATAGTAATAATAAATATATTCCTATTTATTACTAATATTAATACTATAGAATCGAAGGATTTTTAGTTAGCTAGTTTATAATAACCGAGTATTTAGGAAATTAGAAAGAAGAAATAAACGAACCGATTTATATCCCGTATATATTAAGGTATAAAGTAATAATTGTTTTTAAATCGTAAATTTAAACGATAAACTACCCGCGGATTTTTCTTATATAGTATAATTATATCCTAAAGTACGCTACGGCCCTATATACTATAGAGGGGAACGTTAAAAAAGAGTAAAAATATTAACTAATTACGTAGCGGATCTAAACGGCGAATATAATTAAAATAATTTAATAGACTCGCGACTTAAGGTACTTTATCCTTTATATTTAAAATAATTTTACGTCGTTAAATCTACTATTATTTAGAGAGCTCCTCGGATACGATTTAGTATTTTTATTAATAAAGTTCCTCTCGTCGAGCCTAAACTAGTTAAGTTTTATCTTTTAACGTAATACCCCGGAGTTTCTCCCTTAATATTTCGATCTCTTTATTAATAAAAACGAAGTCGGTATAATTATCTAGGTTAGTTTCTATTTTCGCGGGTAGCGATTATAATAACTAGGGATAGTAATAAAGTAATAATCCGCGAAATCCTTTAAAATAGATAGTTTTATATCTTATTCTAGTAATTTATTATCCCGTCTATAATACTTAACTCAGGCGCGTATAAACCGAAGAAAGTATCTAGGTTATTATAACCGGCGAATTTCATCCTTTTAGCGATCGAGTAACTATTATCTTTAACCGAGTTAGTATTTTAACGGTTATATTTCGTCTTTAAAAATTTATTATCGGCTTTAACGAGGGCTTCCCTTCGAATATTATATATCTTAATATTTTTCTCGTACCTAGCGCGATACTCTAGATTTATTATCCGATTACTAAACGAGCCCGCTCCGTAGATCTTTTTTATAAATTTATCCGTAGATATTATTTAAAAGAAAAGTATATGAAATATATCCCTCTTAATTCGAAGGTAGTATAAAGACTTATTCGTAAATAAAGAAATTACTTCGATCTCTTTAAAAATCCCGTAGTCCTAAAAGGTACGATCCGCTAAGGCGATTACTAGTAAAAGTAGTACTAAATTCGTAAATAACGACTCTATATCTTTATATATATTATACTATAACCTAGAATTATATCGGAATAATTAATAAAGATTACTCTTAATTATAATCTCGAAGATTTAGATAGTAAAGTAATCTTTTATATAATATTTCCGAAAAGCCTTTTATATCTTTTATAACTCGTATATTAATTTCCGCCTCTCCTTTTTTATTCTTAAAGATAACGAAATCGATTATTTACTCGAAGTATAAATACGATCCCTACTAACTTTCTAGGTCGGTAGTACTTTAGAGGATTATTTTATTTACTTTATATAATAGTCTACGGCTAGAGCCTCTACGTATATTAAATTTAAAATACTCGCCTACTCGCGCCGACGAGTAGATAAATAGTATATAAGTAGCGTGGTCCTATATAAGGATCCGTTTATATCTATATTAATACTAATCTTTTATCTATATATATTTAATTACGATAACGAAATATTTTATTATTATAAAGTACCGAGTTCGCCGAGTCGTTAAAAACTTGAACTTTTTACGTAACTCGGTTTATATATACTAGTAAGATAATTAAACCCTATATATAAAGAGGAAGAGTAAATCGAAGATCGGGTACGAATAAAATATATTGATTCCGATATATTAGGAGGGATCTTATCGTTATTAGGCCGCCGCTTCTAACCGGCGCCAAAGTCTATTTATTTCTAAAGTATATAATATATAAACGATTCCTTCTTACCGGTATAATAGCCGCGTATAATACCCTCTATAAAGTATTTTATTATTTTTAACTAGTAAGAGTTAGCGCTAGGGTTTCTCCTTTTAAATCTATTCTAATAAAACGAGATATAGTCAATAAGGATTTTACCGGACTTCGTAGTAATAAGAAAAGACGGGAGATTTACTCGTTTTAAAGGACTAATATTCGATTATAATTAATTTTAATACCGGACTCAAAGTATTTAAAGACTATATCGTTATCGATATTAATTTCATCTAGAGACTTTAGGTTATTTAATTCCGTATTATTAAAGAACTACGCCGTCGTCCTCTTTTTCTTCGTTATTAGAGACGAGGTTAAAGGGGAAATTATAACTAGATAAAACTACTTTAATTATTAAAACGTATAAAGTAAAAATAGAAAGAGGTAGTATTATATAGAGTAGATATAAAATAATAACGTAGACAGTATCGTATTTAATATATAGATAAATTATTATAGATCGTAAATAATTAGGAGTAAAGAGAAAGAGTAGGAGCGAAAGAGTAAAAGAGTAAAAGTAGAAGATAATATAATAAGTAATCGGTAGAGTTATAACTGGCTCCTCTTTAATTAATATCCAAAATAGGTTAAATATACTCTCGTTTAAATTTATAAAAACGTAATTATAATTAAAGAGTAGGAAGGGGCTAAGGGGGAGTATAGAGGAGTAACGAGAAAATATAAAGAAATATAGAGGAGTAATAAGAGAGTAGAGGAGAGTAATAAAGAAGTATAAAAAAGTAACGAAGAAGTATATTAACGAAACGGGCGTTAGCGCGCGATTAGAGCGGCGACGCCTAAATTAATAACTAATTACGTATTAACCTAGGTTCGGGGAAATTATATATATATATATATATAATTTCCCCGAACCTAGGTTAATACGTAATTACTAGTTAATTAAAGTACCGCCGCTTTACTCTCCCGCTAATATTTATTTCGTCGATATACTCCCTCTTTACTTCTTTATACTTTTTTATTATTTTCCTCTACTCCCTCGTTATTTCTTTATATTTCCTCTCTACTCCCCTATACTCCCCCTTAACTACTTCCTACTTTTTAATTATTATTACGTTTTTACGAGTTTAAAGAATTCGTTTTAATTAAAAAAAAATAAAAAAAAAGCTCCTAAATAACTAGAACGATCCGACCTCCGATTATAGTAAACTTTTCCCTTCCTTTAAATAGAAATATGACTATAATAGTTATTATAATAATAAAGGCAAAGTTAATTAAATACTTAATTCGAAATAATATAGAAAGAGGAAGGGCCGGTTACCCGGATTTTTATTAGTATATAGATAGGATAGGGGACGACTGGTTTAGCGGAGAATCTTTTTATTTCTTAACGACCTCTTAGTTAATAGATATTCGTAGAAACCTGGCTACACAATACCTAGATCTATTATTATCTATTGAATTATATAAGTTCTATAATACCTCTCTGAATAATAATTAGTCTTTATATAGAAAACTCATTTGTTTAATATATTATATAGGATAAATTATTGAAGAGATATATAACCCCTTAGTTATTGAAGAAGCTCTAATCTCTTAGGTAGATTGAATATATCTTACCTACTTCTACAATTCTTTATTATCTATAACACTTACCGTGTCTAGCTCTACCGAAGTGAAGCACGTCACTCTATAACAACACATTTAGCCCCGAGGTACCAAGATTTACCACGCCGAGCACTCACAGACAGATAAGGCCTAACTGTCTTTAGTGGACCGTGACCTTAAATTGTACTATATATTACAGAAGAATTCCCCACGGAGCTTGTAAGACAGCTACAGAGCTATTAGAAGGAGAGATAGTTACAAATAGAGGTCTTGAAGAGATGAGCCTCACCGATAAAGGTGAGTAGAGATCTGGTTCAGCGGGTAAAGACTTTGAAGATACCTTTAAAAATCGAGATACAGCTGTAATTACTAACGAAGTCGAAAAATCTATAGATGAAGAATATGAAGACTCTAACAACGAGGCCGTTGGGAATAAGATTGTTTCAGGCTCTCCAAAAACAAATTATAGGCTTCTGAAAGAAAAATCGGTTAGTGTAATTATAATTAAATTTAAGTACAGTTCTGCTGATATCAATCGATTTGTAGCTGAAAATACGGTTTCAAGGACAATTTGAACGAGATTGGACTCTACCAACACCATTCGATGTCTTTTTGAGCAAACAGAAACCATATCCTGTCACATACCTAAAGAAATTGTGCGAGCATGTCATTGTGCATCGTTCTTTGGAGTATATTCTTGAAAAGATACCGAAAACAGGGCCATGGGTACACGACGCCATACCTCAATTCAGGGGAAAAGAAGGACAAAAATGCCTTTTAGCGCTAGGCTTTTGCCCACAATATCGCGAGGACAGTTGGAGACTAAAGGATGTCCCTCAATCTCTGGCAAATCAGATTTCGTTTGGGGACGCCTTTACTATTGCGATACGAAAGCTCTTTCCCACAGCAATATTCCTTTTCTCACGAAAAGAATGTTGTAAGACAAAATCTAGGGGTTAGTAGTAATTAGCATCTATGAGACCTGACTGATAAGCAGTGTAGATCGTGCATACCAAGGATGTCTTGAACTTTCGCACAGGGAAGCACCATACCTATTTTGGGCGACTCGTTTGGAAACACTCATTGCTGAGGAAATCTTCAAGATTCAATTCGAAGCATGTGCTGCATTTTCGAGTGGATCACACGATATTGTCAAAAACCTGGGTATGAAAGTCTTTGAGATCAAGGATCCTGGCCACATCGGTAGAGACAAGAGGTCGCCTTGGGTATCACGAATCACAATGGAAGCGATTTCACAAGAGATTTCAGAAATTGACGGACGCAGTCCAGAAAGTGTCTACGAACTTCTTCGAACTGTCTTCCACACTGGTAAGATTCTTGCCTTCTTTAGAGATAACGCCGTCTTTTATGCTAACAATGTTTTAGCCCGTCCGGGTTGGAACCTTCCAGAATGGAGGCAAGAAGCTCCAATTTCGTTTCGGCGAATTGCTAGACTCAAAGCAATCGAGAAATCTCTTGATGATACTACCAAGAAGACCAAGTACGAGGGAGGCGTTGAGTCAGAACCAGCAACAGACCCATGGCAGCTCGCATTCCAGAGATGCGAAGAGTCACGTGAAAAACGCAATGAGCATGTCAGGGCCAATTATGATGGCCTTGACATCGACGCAAGGAATTCAAAGATCGAGTGGCAGAAGGACTACCGTCGACGACATGGAGAGGAGAGCAATAGGAAGAGACGGGAAAAACGAGCGAAAGAACGCGATGCCGCAGGTGTGAAGAAAGAGAAAGGGAAGCCTCGGGGATCGTATTCCAAATCAGCAAAAGACTTTCGAGAACTTAAAGCTACTCAAGACCAACAACAACAACAACAACAACAACAACAACAACAACAGTCATGAGTAGGAAAGAGAGTCATGTTGCAAGGTATCTTAATGTCACGAACGCCTGCTAGCAAAGCCTCAGAGCATGGCTGCAGCGACTACCCCTACAGGGCGCCTGCGTGGCCGTAGGCGGTCTTACCTTAGATAGTCGTCGGGTAGCGACGCCTGCCGACGTAGCTGGATTCAACCATCTTCTCCAAATGCTTGTTTTCGCCTTTGGCCTCGCACTTAGGAAGTTATTTCGGCGTGTCAGATCCTGCTACCCTCGGGACTTGCAAGCCTCCAATTGTTGCTCAGGACTCCGGGGCGTAGGTAGCGACTCTCGGCACCGGATCAGTTCGCTACCCCTCCAGCCCTCTTACCCCCGTTCATAGTAGAGAGTAATGGGTAAGTAAACAAACAAAAATGCATAGTGCGCTAATTCGGGGTGACCTCGGAATTACTGCACCCACTGGTGCCCTGGCGAAAAGAGAGCCAAAAGATTAATTGTATTGGCCGGGAATCGAACCCGGGCCCAGTATATGGCAAACACTGATTGTACCACTCAACCACCAATACTTTTATGAAATGATTGCAGAAAATATCAACTATATTGCAAATAATTCAACTATCTTCATCGCAGACTCACCTTCAACCGATGTCAAATACCCAAATCCTGCGAAAACTAGCCTTGTTGCGCGATTTTAGGGCAGCCATTATCCTACTGGAGGAGTAAAGTCAGACCCTACTTTAATCCATATAGATGTCATCAGTTTGTTGTGACTAAAATGGCTATGGCCCGGGCAAATTCCACTAAGCCACACGCAGCTACAGTTACTTTCTATTGTGGAAGCGTTGTGGGTGCGAAATGTATCCATCGTGCGCATCTTACCAGCTACGTACCTCGACCTACATTAAGGCACGCCTGCCCAAACCTTCACGCTCTTTGCGCACCTTATCACTGGTAAGGCAGCAAGCTGCAAACTGAGCTTGGAGCATTTTCCTGTCCTCGTTACCAGCCAAGAACAATTCAGCGAAGCGATTGCAAACCGTCAAAACCAATCGAGCTGCGACACCTCCTGTTGGCCGATTTGCTCTCTAAAGTTCAACAGAATCACATTTTTCAGCCTGGTTTTACCGCAGACCTCCTTATCTGATGACTTCTGACTCTTTCTCCACAACATCTAAAACACTTCGTGCCGGAACATTTCACCAATCCACAGCCCGCCTGGAACTCTGCGTGGTTGGTAGGAGATGTATGATGTCTTTGTGTTTAAATAAGCAGCGGACATGGTTTTCTTTCGGTTGAGAATGAGATGTTGCAGTGATTCAGTCAAGCCTGCTGTGTTTCTGGACTAGTTGTCGCAAATGGATATATACACTGGGTTTTCTTCCTCGAACCTTTGAATTTTTCTGTTCATTCTCCTCCTGTTTCAAGTCAAACAATACAACAGACTTGAGTCAACCTCCAACACTTGAGTAACTCTTCCTCATATATATAAATTAATCGATATCATGCCGCTACTTCAAATATTCTGGGTTCGATACCAAAATCCTTCGTGCTTCATACCTCTGTTCGACATCTTTTGAGCTCAGACTCTCACTGATTGCCTTTGAGTTATCGGCTGATTTTTCCTACAAGAGGTCTGTGTCTCTTACACATCTCCAACGGCGACTCCAAAACTCGTCGCTCAGAACTGGGCGCACTGCTGCAGATAGTCTCCCGTCATCGACACTACCGCGACTTCTAGGCAGCAGGAGGCTGAGCCAGGCAGCAGTGCTGACGAACGTCATAAATAACGCGAGCAGCTATAGCCAGGTACAGGGCAGCCAATTCTCTGTGCTTCCCCTCTGCTCTCGTGTGTTCCCCCTCAGCCCGTTCCTATCGCCTCGCTACTCGTTCAGGCTATCTATTCAGCTCGTATTGGATCCTAATCAGAGAGAAGCCGATTGTTTTCTTGGTGCCTGTTCAGGTCATAGGATGCCCGGAGCGCCAGCTCGGCGGTGCCTTGGCATAGGTCACGTGACCTTCAAGGAGCTTAGGTGAAGGCGGCTAATAATCTGGCAAAGGCCCTAGAGCCGCCACCAAGAAGTGGGGTAGCTCTTGGCAATAGGGTCAGGGCCTGGGGAGTCAACCCTTGGGGGGGGCTCCCCAATAGTAGTCATCTCTGGCAAAGTTCTCTCTTCAATCCAGGGGTCTGGCAGTCTATCAAGAATTCCTGATTCCCAGACTCAGTTACCTTATCCCCCAAGTTCACGCTGTCTCCAAACCATGAATCCCCAACTCAAACAGCCGAAAATCCGCCCCGGACTTCCCGAGCCTCGCGCACCAGCAGATCGTCCATTCAACGCAATCCGCTCATATCTAGAAGACGAAGCCACTCTCGCGGAGACGGTGGATCGGCTCGCCGATCCAATCGACTCATACTATGAACGCGAATTTGACGATCTTGTAGACCAGTCCCTCTATTTCACATGGGAAACATTCAATGGCATTATGGTCCAAATTCCCCATGAGAACTCTGCGTGGCATACCAAGCTAGCAGGAATACTCATAGGACTTTCGGAACGACCATCACCATCCCACGAGGCTAGGACAGTGGGAAAGGCATTGAACAACATCTTGTGGGCTGATCTTCCCTACTACGCCCCAGAGTTCCTGGGTGGCTGGGGAGATGCTGCCAGTAACGCCCACGCTGAATTGGCACTAAACGGACGACTCGACTCAGATTTTGCTCCTGACTATGACTCGCTAAGAGAACAATGGACTCGATGCAATGCTTTTGTTGCTAGGCTAGCCACCAAGCAATGCAAAGCGCTCGACTACGAGGCGTATGCTGTTCATACAATGCGTGCTGCACTAGAAGAGGAATTGCATGCAGATGAGCTTTGGATGAATGTGCCTGGTGCCGTGGTGTGGATGCTTTACGCAGGAGACTTCATTTTTAAAAGTCAGCGGGAGTGGGGGCCTGCACCTGAGGGAGGGGTGCCAGGACATCAGGGTGTGGCTCACGGTGGAACGCTTTGGCTGGGGAAGACAGCCTTTTGTATAGAGCGGTGGAACTTTTGGAGGGAGAGGTTTGGGGCGATCGTGGAAAGAGAGGATGTTGATGATGATACCAGATCTTGGGCTGAGAGAGCGAAGAGGAAGATGGAGGAAATTCAGATTGCTCCTTGATAGCACATAGCGTCTTCGTAAACCTTACTTCTCTATCACCCTCCCTCCTTCTCTGTAGTCTCTAAGTCTTCAAGTAGATAAAATTCAGGATCATTTAGGTGTGACGTCTAAAGATACCTTAGTAGCTATAATTTACTAATCTTTACGTTATACTTGAACGGTCCATGACGAATCTTACGAAGTCGACTGATCCCACCATCTCACTCAGGATTTACCAATGTTGACCCTGCTCTTCCAGTCAATGTGGACTGCACGAGAACATGGAACACATCTGTCTCGAGAATTGGTGTCAATTCACTGGCCCCCGAGATGGGCTTTTAACATCAGTGTGAAAGTCTTGATAGCCTCGTTGAATTGATTATAGGAGCCGCAACGAATCTAATCAATTGCAAGCGTTTCCTCCTGTTGCCATGAATCTCCTCGCATTCATTGAATTGCCTATTTTGTCGGCACCCACTTCATGTCGACAGAGCCTACAAGAGGCTCATAGAATGTCCCACCGTCCCCGAGCTGTCTGCCTGGATCCGTAGGCCTATCACCTCCCGGGGTGCAACCTTGTGCGATATACTGTAGATACCAGTTGCACGCCTCTTCGTCTATGGGCCAGCTATCGATCTTGTCATTCTGAAATTTCACTGTCAAAAATGTCAGCGGACCTTGAGAGATTCCTCCATAATCGATCCATTACCATAGAGCTCGACATTCCAATGGCCTGATCTATAACCCGCAACGTTTCCGTCATCTATCTTGTTGCCTTTCGTCACTTCTTGGCCGGCGTGAGCGCTGCACCACTTGGCCGCTGCGAGAGAACAGTCACTCCAGTCGACGTAGTAACCGTCGGTGAAGTCGCAGAGTCTTCCATCTCCGCCACTCCGTGGCTGAAGGCCGGCGTACGCGTTGGAGCGGTCGGCAAGTGCGTGGGAAGCGGAGGTGATAGTGACTAGTACGAGTAAAGTAGGAAATTTCATTGTGCGCGTGCTTTTTAGGTCACTGGATGGAGATACAACAACGGATCGAGTCAAATGGGACGGCTTCTGGGACACCGAACATGGCTCGAATTCTTAAGAGCAGAGGGCATCTTATGAGCATGGATGCGGTTTCAGATGTACATCACGAATTTGGAAGCTAGCGCCTCGGTGCTGCAGGGAACGACGAAACAAGTCCTTCTCACTGCCAGCAAGGAGGATTCAGGCACTGCCTTCAAAGGAGGATCCTGGCACTGCGTCTACATACCGTAGCTCGTTGTGATAACGCCAAGAACACCAAATGTGACTTTGTGATAAAACGAAAGGTCGACAAGCAACGAGCGTTTTCCACGTCTGAGAAGAATTTCTTCGTCGCAATCCTTCGAAACCTGAAAATTGCAGCTGAATTTCGGGGCCGCCCCTAATCATCGGGCGCTTCGAGGTAGATATGTAAGATTTCAACATTAATATACGATTTTCTTGACGTGAGAGCTTTCGCTTACTCACGCGTTTTCGACACTACTGCTTTCTCTCACCGAAACATATCGAGCTTACTCTACGATCGTCAAAAGGAGATCGCTCAATATCATCGGTGGCTTTCCCGACGAGTTAAGACTATTGTAAATTATGAACTTGGAGCAGACATAATCCTGTAGCCCGCTACGGTATTTTTAGGGCTTACTCGTGTGACTTATTTTCGGCGCTAAATAAGGTTTCCGACCGGCGTTTCATAGGACAACATCAGCAACGAAGGATTCAGAGGCGGCACCATGAAACCTGAAAGGCGGACTTGGCGCTCCTACGCCTCATGGCTGAAGCTCCGCTAGTGGTGATGGCTGCTGAGACCGGGCTGCAGCACTCTCAGACGGGTTGTCATTACGAACAGTGGGGCACACACCATGCCCTGGCAAACAACATCTGGAACAACATAAAATTTCGTGGGATATGCTTGCTCTTGGTTGCCCTAGACAATCCACTCAGGAATTCATATTTGTCTAGGCGCCGACGGGAGTACCTAACAAGGTCTCAGCTGGGCTGACAACATTTGGGATTACAGAGGCCTGCTAAGTAGCTCCTGCATGCTCTGAGGTCCAATAACCTTCTGAGATACTCTCCCATCGAGGAATAGCTTCGAGCTCAAAGATTGTGTTGCCAAACGTGGGGACTTTTTAATGGAAGCACCGTGGGATTCTGTACATTTGCAACGGACTGCATCTTTCTGCTTCGCCTCCAAAGAGCAGTAGGATTCCGATGCCACTTTGTGTGTGAAATTGTGGTCAGTCCTTCACATGATGCTGCTGGACGGAGTCGAGTCAAAGTACGCGCCCCTGCAGGCTATGCTATGTCTGAAACGGCTCGAATGGATATTTGATTGATGGCTAGCCCCACCATGGCATATATGTGAAGACAATTTCCTGGTGCAGTGCTTCTTCGTAATAAGGTCTCCTTCTCTTCCTCGGACCATGGCACACAATCTAGTCGAATACCTAATTTTCGGACTATACGTCAAATGCGTTGCGGCTATCCCAGTCACTGATGTTGCCAGCAACATTCGTGCCACCGTTGGGTTTCCAACCGCAGCACCCACCAAAACACCCAATACGCTTAGCACCGGCCTCTATTCGAATACTACAACCTCTCAATTTACGCCCTGGACAAATTGCACGACCGAAGGAATATACCAATGTCTAGGCAGCAACATATTCCAGCAGTGCCGATATGGGCGTTGGTCTGTCGCTGGTAGTGTCACTGTCGAAGAGGAATGTAATTTCCACGGCGAGATCGAGGACATGTTTCCAACTCCTCCTGGGCTGCTTATCGAAATCGTACGTTCTCATCTCCTGGTTATTATCTTTCATTTCCTTTTGGGGACACAACACTTTTTTCGATAAATACCCTGCCATTAAAAAAGTAATGTTACGTTGTCATTTCGGGTTCGTTGCTCCTTAATTTGTACCCATTCCCAAGTTCTAAGCCTTGGGGTCATCGCGCGGGGATATACACTCGATCTGGGTCTTAAAGTCGTTTTCGGACGATTTCTTACTTAAAAAAATGCGTTACCGGCCATGTTCTGTCCTTAATGAGTATCACTGACGCCGAGACTATACAGAAAGTCGAAGTCTCGATCAATGAGACCGTCACTTATAATGGGACTAATGGAGCTCCGTTAGAAGTACAATTTGCCTCGTCAACGAAGACGGAAGTCTCAATAGCATCGCTCCAGGGTCTTCCGACAGGAACTCCAATCACTACGGGCGATAAACGCGCTTTAGAAGACCGATCGGCTAATTCACTTGTGGCCGAGCCAAGAAGTCCTAATGACATTTGCCTCGTAAGTTCTTAGCTACGCACATCGCTTTCACCCGACTTATCCTTCGCCAGGGTAAACGCCAATTAGTACCAACACCTTCCTTTGTCCTCTGCGGCCCCGACATCAACCGTGCGAATATCTATCTCGACACCGAAATCAACCGTGCCGTGGCCAGAGGTACTGCCGCCCGGATGTACTCCAACGGCGGCTTCCCCAAATCTTTTGGGAATTATGAGGGTAATATCTTTACAAACGGCTGTCGGGGACCGCTATATGAGTACCCTCTGGTGAGTCAGGGCACGTTTGGCCAGAATGGCCGTTGGGCGCGTGGGAAGGACCGCGTCATTTTCAACGCATGTGGCCAATTGTGTGCAGTAGTAACGCATGTGGGTGCGCTCGGGAATTCTTTCAGGAATTGTCAGTATCATTAAAAAGGTCTTATACTGGCTTGAATGTTCCTTGATATCTTGCATAATACGAGGCCATGTTTTAAAGTATTGGAAATAAGCTAGAAGGGTTCACCCCTAACTGCTCGCACCCCCTAACCGCTCGTCCCGGAGGGCTGAAGCCTGGAAGTCCTTTAGGCCCCTAAAGAACGCCCTAGAAATTCGCCCTCCGGGCAACAATTCGGGAAGTTGCAGGGACCATTCTTGTCGCGAAAGTAATCAGGACTAGGGGCGTCTCTAGGCGGGTTCCAGGCACCAGCCCTACGGGTGAGCGGTTAGGGCAGTTAGGGGTTGAACCCTTCTACAACATCATTCTCTGAGCTGACTCGACGAAAAACCGCAGCGTCAATCCGTCTCGGTTTCCATTATCCATGCACAGTCTGTTGGGCAATTACGAGTGTAAGTGTTAGCCCTACTACTGGGGAGATTGTGATAAGCAGCTACCCATTATAATCATTCATAGCAGGCCCATCCAAGCAAGTGTGACTGTCTGAGGCTTACGTCCCCTCTCAAGTGTTTCCATTAGCGCCCCTCATCCTTCTGTGTCTCAAACTTCGCCTTCGCAAACACTTTACTTGGACTGTGATTTAGCAATTCGGAAACGCGGGCACATCCTGAACATGTCGGGGCCCATGGATCAAATATGCCTCGCAGACCGGGCGTTTGCGCCTTACGCCCTGCGGATGGATTGCCTACTTCGCCACCCCCCAATACTGCTGGCCTCGTTCCTGACACTCTGGAATAGGCTAAAGGAGACTCATGACAATTAATCGATCCAATCAATACTTTGCTGTTGTAGACATAGGTGTGGTCGTTTTCACCGGTCAGGAAGGCATCCGCCAATCGCCATGGGCCTGGAGAGCAGGACAGCGGCCACAGCCCCGCATGGTGGTTATTTGGATTAATCTTGCATTGTTCGATAACACGAGTAAGGTATATTTGGCAATTTGACGTCTAGATGCCAGCACCTAGGAGGCTCGATACAGCGTTTCTGCTACTGCCAAGTTTGCATTGGGTAGGGTGAGAGGCTCCAATCGCTGTTTTACCAGCGCATGAAGTGCACATCATCCTGCAAAACATAGATGCAGCGCCTACAACTCTAGGGACGCGTTACCGCCAGCTCATCGATGCTCTCGATTGGCACTCAATTGGTAATCAAACGTGTACGTGTCGTGTCATTGAGCAAGCCAGCTCATGGATCGCAAACTAAAACGTTGGCTTCATGCAGCCCTCTTGCCCGCTTCGCCCCAGGCGAAGCCACGATAAGTGGAGGGGTCAAGCTCGCCCTGTTTCTGCGAAACGACCCTTTTGAATTACTACACTTCTCTAAATCATACAAAGAATGCCCTTGTACTCGGGCGCAGCCTAGAATTTATCCAAGCAACCTTCACACCCTCTTGTGTCTGCTATCCCAGCATAAAATCAGGCAACTTCCTTTAACCCACCTAAACCCTTCTCTCATTAATCCTTCGCTCTGTTTCAACAGCCCGATTGTCACTAAAAACAACTACATTGTTGCCTTGTTCTCTTCAATCTTTACAAGGGTAACCTCGATTGCTTATAAGTAAAAAGGCTGCCGGCACCGCCTCGCTCAAATTCTTCTAACACCCTTCCTTTATTCTCACCTGACCCATTATCCTTGTGTAAGGCATACTCGAGATCATTCAAACATTAACGCCTTCGTTTGCTGTACACAACTAGGATCACCATGAGTCAGTATCACAATCCTCCGACAGCACCCTTCCCTCCTTCCAGGATGAATGCCGGCATGGCGGACCTGGAAGAGCGATTTGAACGCTTTGATATCGTCGAACCCAATTCCGCTGGTCGCGACAGGCACAATGCCACCTACACCGACGGTCGACCATCAGCTCGTCCTAAGCTTCCTGCCAGCCGCTCTTCCGGCAAAGAGCCTGTCCATTATGAAGAGTACACCTTCACGAAGGAGCCGGCTTTGCGCCCTGGGCAGCCGGAAGCCTGGGCAATAAGCAGGAAGACATTGATACCAGGGAAACAGAGCGATTTGCGGGAACAGGTAAAGAGCAGTCAATCGGGATGGGGGGCAATTTCACCAGCGAGGCAGCTCCAGGCTCCCGAGATGAAGGGCAACAAGCGACGACAGGTCGAAGAGCTGCTTGAGCGCCGGACAAGGATGGACGACCCTAGACTATTCGAATATGTGCTCGCCTCACTCAATCTGGACAAACGTGGCAAGAGTCAAGAGACTTCAGCAATGCACGTGATCATCAGACGACAGCTCCGCTCGGGGATCCGCTATGATTCGTCCATGATCATCAACCCGCCTCGGCCCAGCGTAGGAAGCGAAGTCGTCGCTTTGGAAGCTCTGCATGGTCTCAAGAAACCAGGCCAGGGCTCGTTCAAAGGTCCTCATCCTGGCCAACCTGCTCAAGGAGCTTTCCAATTTCCTGGCCATTTTCAGCAGCCGCAAGTTCATCAGCAACCCCAGGTCCATCAGCGGCCGCAATTCCATCAGCAACAAGTCCCTCAGCAACAAGTCCCTCAGCAACAAGTCCCTCAGCAACAAGTCCCTCAGCAACAAGTCCCTCAGCAACAGAATCGTGGTGGTCATCCTGGAATACATAATATCGATGACAGCTTCTTTCCCAAACAGCAAGTTCCCCCTCGTGGTGGGCAGCAGCACCAGGGCGAGTCTAAAGGACCCCCAGTCTTCGCAGATGCAGGCTTTGGCGAGCATCTCTTTGGAGACAAGGGCAAGAAGGGCAATGATAACAGTAAGAAGGGCAACACCGCCAAGATCTTCCACGTACATGGATCTCAGAAGGACCGCCCAGTATTCTCCGAAACCTCGTCAATGTTGGATGAAGTGGTCCAAATCCTTTCTGATGACGGTGATGATTACGGCTTCGATCACAAGAAGAAGAAATCCAAAGAAAGAAAAAAGAAAGGCTCGAAATCTGACTCACACAAGTCACATGAGAAGCATCGAGGAGGCCCTTCGGAGTCTGAATCTTTAGACAGCAGCGATGACGATGTTAACGCTTACTACTCCGACCACAAGAGCAAGAAGTCCAAAGACAACAAGAAAGACAACAAGACGAAAGGCTCTAAGAGTGACTCGCATCAAACTCAGAAGAAGCGCCGAAACTCCTCGGAGTCTTCTTCGTTCACAGACAATAGCGAAGGCTGGTCTAGGGTCAGCGGAGACAGCTTCCCTTCATCAGTCTCTACTGGAGGCCGCAGCTCCAAGAAAGAAAAAGAGTACTTCGCAGACACCCACAGCCATAAGTCAGACAGTCGCGATCGTCATGATCACGGGTCTAAGCCAAAAGGCCATCGCCAACATACCCGCGACTCTCGTCACTACAGGCAACAGACCCCAACCTCAGTCTCATCACGTAGACCCGCAAGTGTCCGCTACTCCGACGAAGACGTCACCATCGAGCCTGGAAACAGCTCTCGCCGACTTCGCGACTCTCAATCGAGCTACGTTGGAAAACTCCATGCTCATCGACGTGGAATGAGCTATGATGACAACGTCTCCGTCGATCACGATTCTCGGAGTTCAACCACTTCCGGCCGTCGCGGTCTTATCTATCCGAAGAGAATTTCAAACAGAGCGTTTAGCCCGGATCCCTATGATTATGGGCACGAGAGAGAACAGGAAGAGCTCGAGTTCCAGAGGCGGGTTGGAGAGGAGTTGGATCGAAGAGATCGGAAAGCGAAGATGGAGAGACGAGTTTGGGATGAGGTGGCGAGGAAAGAGGAGGAGAGGAGGCTGAGGGAGAGGATCGAAGAGGATATGAGGAGGGAGAGGGTGGCTAGAGAGCCGACTTATGGGTTTTCGGCGCCACGAAGGGGAACGGTTTATAATGATGCACCACTGCGAAGAGCGCCGCCGGCCTACTACCCTGAAGAGTACTGATGACTTCGCTTGCGCCGTGGTTTTCGTCTTACGAGTCTTCTGTTTTGATGGCTTAGGCTTGGTCCTCTGCCAGCGTTTGGGTCTGGGTATTTGACGAGTCATGATACCAGGAGGTTTGACTTGATGTCTGGATACAAAATATCACTGGGTATTGACAGCACCAGCGTGCCAGCTATGTCCTATGTTTAAAGCAATGGGATAATGTTCTATGAGGAACGGCCTGTATGATATCTATAGCTTCTCTACTACACGCTTGCTAAAGTGAACAATTGATCAAAATCGTTCCCACTAACGTCTTCAATGCCCTTGCTACCTCCCATCGCTCTTGTTGCTCTAGCTGAACAAATAAACTCCCAGTCGCAACAGTGGAAATCTCCCCGCCGAGACCGCCGCGCCGAATATCGCCGGCCTGCCCCACCAAAGCAGAACATCCTCATATTTCTCACAACAGAATTCATTTCAACCAATCGCCGTGATCCTTTCTTACAGCCCTTTTCCAATCCGAACCTACAAACCTCCAGCCCTTCATATCAACACTCAACCGTAAACATGGCACGCCAATTCTTCGTCGGCGGGAACTTCAAGATGTCAGTCCACCACAGCTTCGCAGACATCTACTCCAATTGACTCCGCTCGACAGGAATGGCACAATCAAGTCTATCACAGATATAGTTCACAACCTCAACAACGCCCCTCTAGACCCCAAGACCGGTACGCTGCCATTACCTTCCTTGACTCCCCAGTCCCACTCTCAGTCCCACTCCACAGTCCCAGTCCCCAGCAAACCCTGCCCTTCTCTACATCAATTTTCGCACCTTTACTGACCCCGCTTCCCACAAACAGAAGTCGTCGTCGCACCTCCGGGCCTCTTCCTACTCCTGGTCCGCGAACACCTGAAGTCTGAGATTGAAGTTTGTAGCCAGAATGTGTTTGATAAGCCGAACGGAGCTTTTACGGGCGAGATTAGCGCGGAGCAGTTGAGTGATAGTAAGATTGGGTGGGCGTTGTGTGGACATTCGGAGAGGAGGGTTATTTTGAAGGAAGATGATGGGGTGAGTGTGTTTTCGCAATTTGAGTGGGGAGAAGGTGAGGGATTGGAGTGCAATCGGTGGTAGATTGGAGGTGTAGTATTAAGAGGAAATAATCCAGGGATACGATTATTCGGGTGGGTGAGGCTTTCATGTCTATATGCTTACCAGTTTCGTTGCATAGTTTGTGGCGAGTAAGACAATGGCAGCACTCGATGGCGGCCTGGGCGTTATCCTCTGCTGCGGCGAAACCCTCGAACAACGCGAAGCCAACAAAACTATCGATGTGGTGACCACACAGCTTAAAGCCATCGCCGAGAAAACAAAAGATTGGTCCAAGATCGTTGTGGCCTACGAACCTGTGTGGGCTATTGGGACGGGGAAGGTTGCGAGCACGGAACAGGCGCAGGAGGTGCATGCTGCGATAAGGAAGTGGTTGGGGGAGAGCGTGTCGAAGGAGGCGGCGGAGAAGACGAGGATTATTTATGGGGGGAGTGTGAGTGAGAAGAATTGTAAGGAGTTGGCGAAGCAGGCGGATATTGATGGGTTTCTTGTTGGTGGGGCGAGTTTGAAACCTGCTTGTGAGTATTCCCATCTTCACGGGGCGGTTGCATTGAGCGAGGAGTTGTGTGCTGACAGAGACTGCAGTCGTGGATATCATCAACTCAAAGCAATAGAACATAGTCTTTTAGTAGAGCCTCTCGAGAAGGGAAACAATAGATTGGACAAAGCCCCCAACGAATGCCATTGCCACCTATGTACAACCCAAACGCCCAACAGTATGCTTTTCCGTCTTCTGTACTTTGATGTACAATCTCACGACACAAGCCTATCCCCAACAATCTCCTTGTTTCCCCCATGAAAAGGATCCCAAATCCCCCTCACCCCCTCATTCAGACTCCCCACCACCCTCCCGCCCTTCACTCTTCTAACCTTCTCCCCATTCGCATCCCTCAATAATTCCACCTTCTTTAAGATCTGCTCTTTCTCCAGATTCCGGACGCAAATCACTTTTTCCCGTCCGTTGATGTAGACGCCACGGATGATGGGGTGATTGGAAGGGCGCGGCGAGATGTGGATTTGGATGGAGGGGTTTTGGGAAGCGAAGAGGGGGAAGAGGGGAGAGCGGAGGAATGTGCTGTGGTAGCGATTAGCTTTTGAAGGACATAAGAGTTGTGGAAGGATCTGAATGTAGATGGAGGATTTGTATGCGGTACTGTTGCAGAGAGACAGGCTTTGGTTGGATTTTTATGGTGGATCGAGGACGTACTTCATGCCCTTTGAACTCCCCCAGTTGTCGCAGTAGTGGAAGTCGAGACGCTTGCATTGGAGGATGAAGGCGCCGACGCCGTTCTGTCGATATATTAGAATAGGCAATGGATTGAACAGGGTTGGGATGGAGTAGGGAGACGTACTCGGGCTGTTGAGGCTGTGCGTATAGCCTGTACAGGCATGCTTCTGCGTTATCCTCGAGGTAGCATGCTCAGGAGAGATGATGGTGGAGCTCGATGGTGAAGGTGCTTTGAAGGTCATTGACGAGAACCTTGACGCCAAGATATCGTTAGTCTGCACCGAGCTACCAGAAGCCGGCGTTCGGAAGGGACCTCTATCCCTATTTGAGCCGTGAGAATCTTACCTTATGGGTCGAAAAACCTGTAGCTTCGAGCCTATCTAGGCCTACCATTATGAGCTTTACGCTTGTATAATCGCCTGACAAAATCTAGTTCAATTAGTTAGCTAAAACTCCACCACTGAGTAAAATATCGTAAGGACTATCGTTGTTGAATTATCTTCAGTCTCGTGAGAACAAGTTTTCGAACTGGTGCAAGCCCTTCCCGCCAAGAATTGTCCTCTACCAATATCATGAATGAAGGACTCCGGGCTGACGCAGGCCACGCAATGTAATTAACACAAGTGCTGACAGTGCTGACCAGATCACTGCACTTTCTAGTCCCACTACGTTCCTATCTTGACAAAACTCGATGAGTTCGAAGAATCATGGTAGCACAGCAGTGCCAGTGTCTTGGGAGATGGTCCACAGTGTAGTTCTAGGTGTTCTGGAATGCCAGATCTTGATAATGACGGCTCTCGTACTCTGTTCGGTCTAGAGAGATCGCATGACGATGTGAATGCCTACCAGAAATCAAGGACTCTTTTCCTGTTGAGTTCTTTGACGATGAGGTTGAAAGTTTCTATTATAAAGATGCTTTTGAACTCTCCACGATTTGACTGGATGGTGTCTTCGAGGTATATGCCTGGTCCAAGCACACAAAATCGGCAGATTCAAGTTATCCGTGTCCTACCGATTTTCGGGGCATTCTGAGGCTGTGGATTATCCTCTTTCATGGTACGTTGGTAGTATTCTCGAGTCTGAGCAACTTCATCAACGCACAGCAAAGCACGTCGTTCCTACTGGGGGCTGGAAAGCAATATGCAAGCTACAATCAGGTCGAAACAATCGCCGAGCCCTTGGCTATCTATTGTACACGATTACAGGTTCGAGAAAGGTCACGACGGCAGAGAATTCACAGCCTCTCGGAAATCGCCACATCAAGTGCCGAAGGTTGCAGATAGCTAACAGCATTTGGAAAGGTTTACTGCTGTTTTGCAAGGACAGTCCATCATGGAGTGCCATATCGTCGAATTATTCCTGGAGAACCACTGCTTTTCCGAACAAACTCAAAATAATAGACCACTAGTTCTCCCACTACCGACTGCCAATACTTCGAAAGGATTGACTATAACGATGCAAAGGACACTGGAGGGCCACTCGCAATACGGTAAAAGCTATGTGGACGTCGAACACAATTCGAAAGCAACCATACATGTCAGTCATTACCGCAGAGCGTGCCATGATGGAATATACCGCTGATACCAGAAGACTTCCTCATGTGACGTCTATGATCATTCATACAAAACTTCGCACCACACTCGAAGGACAGGGAACGCTTCCCAAAGCAGATTCGTAGACCAGACTGGGAAGAAACTGGATACCAAGCCATTTTCCTGGTGGACAGATATCCTCAAATCCCACAGGTTTGCTATCTACGCCTGCATACGGGCCGCTCGCTTCTTCGGCGGCGGCGACAAAGCCCCAGGACCCAATCCCGATCCAGGCAAGTTATTGGGGTCTACACCGTCATCTGGCCCTCCAACATAATCCGACGAGTCGTCCGCGGCCGCCGAGATTACACTATTGGGAGGTGCGGTAGTGCCAGTGATAGGGGGCAGGGCAATTGCAGAAGTTACTGGTGGTGCTGTCGACGAAGAAGGTGGTGGTGGTGCATTAGAGACGCTGGTAGCTTGAGACACGGGCCCGAAAATGTTAGACACGCCAGCCAATGCTTCGAGGTCACTTGGAAAACCATGGCAGCGTTGGAGTAGTCGGGTGGTGCAATGTTGGAAAGGGTTGGGTAAGGCCAGGTCTGAGTCTCGGACCCTGTGACCTGCACACTCGAAGACATCGCCGACGTTGACTGCACAGTCGCAGATGTGGGCGCTAACGAGGTACTTGGTGGCTCGGAAGCTTGTGTGCTCGAGGGAGGTGCACTCGATGGAGGAGCACTCGTCGGAGGAACGCTCTGATCGTTTCCTGAGCCAGGACCAGGTAGACCTCCTCCAGGCAAGACTCCTCCTGCAAGATTCCTCCAGGCAAGGCTCCTCCAGGCAAGACTCCTCCAGCCAGATCTCCACCTGAGCTACCTCCCGTATTTCCAGAAGAGCTACCATGGTTACCACTAGCCCCACTCGAGGTTGAAGCTGGCGCATTTGCTGAGGTCTGCCTCACTGCGGCCGCTATAGCCGACGCCAGACCATGTGGCGGTCCGCCCTCACCATTGCCAGCTAAGCCCACGGCTCCTCCCCCCGCCCGTCCGATTTGGACAGATCTTGTGATCGCAGCTGCCGACGTAAGCCCACGTGGCAGTCCGCCTTCACCATTGCCATCTAAGCCCGCGGCTCCGCCGCCAGCACCGCCTGTGGCTTCCGGATCGGTGCCTTGAGAGTTGATGCGGCTTGTAAGAGCTGCGAAGACGATGAAAATCGCAGAGCGAGAGATGAGTCTTGAAAGCATAATGGTAAAGACCACAGGGACAATACGGTTTTTTCTAGAGAGGCTTGCAGTAGGTGAGATGCGCAAAAGATGATAAATATGTTGAGCTGGCTAGTAGATGCTTGAATTGCCAGATGTAGGTATAGGAGGCTTTTATAAGTGAAGCATCTCAACGTGTGATGAACTGACGTGTGCATAAGGTCTCAAAATCTTCTACGAATACGTAGCCACCACTGTCTCACGCTCCGATTACGAAAATGAGCAGCGGTACTAAATACAGATGCCAATTCGTCATAGTTGGCTCCTGTCGTACTCAATGCCGCTTCCATCTTCTACCAGAAAAGGAGATTTTAAAAAATTCAGAGACACAGAAGTATGAGAAAATGTGTAGTGTCGTCATAAACGCAAACATAGAAGCTGTATTCAGCTTTATATGGCCATGGGAGTCAAGGCCGAAATCAGAGATGCAGTGTGCTCAATCTCAAAATGTCTATACCTCAATTCAGCTTAAGAGTAGCATTGCGCTTTGCGGTTTCAATGGACATGGGAACACTATCATGATCTTCATTGCTGGGAGAAAGAATAGGTCAATCATGCCATCAGTGATGATCTTCAGCGCAAGGAAAATTTATAGCTGAGGGACGCCAAGTTTGAGGGTGACAACTTCCACAACTAACAACGACCCACAATTGGTTAATGAATCTCTTCAGTAAAAAACAGTCGACTCACGGAATCTGCTGATATCCCGCTCATCCATGGCGCATTGCGCAGAGCCTCAATATAGCCTATATTATCAGGAAGTACCCTGGCCGGCCCACACACGGAACAAGGCATCCATCCCCGTCGATCCTGATCCTCCCTCACACTACCGAATTTTACGTCCCGCTCCAGATGCATCATGTCACGCTCTTTAATTGACGACCATTCGTAACTTTGGCACAGCCGTGATCCTTGGTATTGCTCAATCCGTATCTCAGAAGAGATGTTTCAATGTGCATTCACCAGGTAATGGCTGATGTGCCCAAATTGCAGATCCATGGCACTCAGCAAGTTCGACTGTGATGTCTTATTACGAGGTGAGTCGTTGACTCTCTCAGACATCAGCCGAATGAAACGGAAGGTCTTGTTAAAAAAATATTTGGACGTTCGTGGCAAATACCATTTACTACGGTTGTAATTATGTATAAAATCCTCAACTGCTACCTTGTTCTGTATCAACGCATAGGTCTTCCTACTTCTCCAATCCACTGGGCAACTCTCAAAGCTTGCGAGAAACAGCACTTTGCAACAATCTGTTCTTCAATTCAGGCAGTGCAGTAATGTCGGTATCAAAGTCAACGCCCATCATGTGGGCGACAGCTATCTACTTTCTTGCCTTCTTATCCCTCTCTCACGCACAAATCGCCATTGACGCTAGCTGTGCCCAGAATGGTCACACCGACATCAATAATGCTGTAAATGAGGCCATTTCAATGGCCCAGAATACAGTCGCTAACCTGGTAAACACGGAAGTCAAGACCAAGAAGCTGCGAACGTACGTCCATTCGAAAGCGTCATCCCCCTTTTGTTACCATGACCTAGATCACGAGATATACGTCACCCTTGCGCCACAATAGCTGGTCTATTTTAACTCCTCTGATGATCGTTCATGGCGCTCTTACCTCAGCATGGGGTGACACTTTCTGAGCACATCCTCAGCCGGGGCGCATATCAAGTTAGTAACATGCTCGCGCATTCCTTCCGCCTCGTTCATCCTCTACCAGACTCCTGGGCTTCTTTTTCGGGGAATAATTTAGATCCTTACCCTCTCAATCATGTCCCGCTTGCACGGTCAGCGGCACCGCTGCAATGCATGCGATGACTCAGCGCCCACTTTTTCCCCCCGAGGCTGCCTCCCTTTAGCCTGACTGAGCATGACTAACGCGTACATCCTAAACTTACCTGACGTTTTACTCAGCAAATACGCTGCTTCTCTTCGCACCTGGTTGTGTAGCAAGAAATACATAATATTGCAGAATCAAGCAACGTGTTGGGTCTGGGCTTTGGAGACTTCGACGATACATGACATTCATCGTCGCCCCCAACCCTAAGGCTTGACCGCAGGATGGCGTAAAACAAACACATTATTGGGTCTGGATATTGAAGGCTTCACTCACGCTGTTAGCCCCCGCAGGATAGCAACAGTGTTTCCTATAGTCAACTAATTATTTAGAAAACTATCAGTTAATTGGTTCAGTTTGCTCTTTCTTCCCTTGATAGTTACTTAGACTAAGGTCCCGACTGACTCCTTTTATTTAGTTTATACCCTAGGATAGTTGGTTAAAACTAATAGGTTTGGCAGTTTTGAACAAGGCTGAGAATCTTTTTGCCGATAGGCGCCGACTACCTTACCTATTCGGGTAAAGTAGTACCTGAACAGGCTTAGCGCCAGTGTATCTCTGCGTAAATGTTTGGAAATCATCAAATTTTGCGCGCCATGCTAGTACGCGTTGTTCCATCAACATATCATGAAGCTTTATACATGGGAACCTTATTATCTATGTCTAGAACAAGCTTTGTATACCGGTTTGTATATGTTTCAATGGTGTTGCTGTCGTATAGTCGCCGTCGCTACTAGGGAGGAATTATCTCGATGCAAGTTATGAACGGTTTTATGAATTTTATGCAAATTATCAAATTATTGGTCAAAACTAGGGTCAACTACCCTTACTTTAGGTCGATGATTGGTTTGACTCCCTAAACCAACTCAACAGGCCAAATACTAGTGTAGTTAGTTTGGGGTCAAAAGTGAATTGTTGGGAACATTGGATGGTGTTAGGCTGGTAGCCTAGAATATGGCTAGTTATGTGAAAGCAAGTATGAAAGCCTAAGGATAGTCTCTGTTGTATGGTAGAAGAACTAATCTCTAAAGAACTTTGAGGGTTGTCCCCTTGCGATTCCTAAACTGCGATCATAGCTTATAGCATTCTCCTGTCTTCCTCAAAATCGTGGTCTCTATCCCTCGAGCTCTTCTGTGCATTAACGCTGTGTTCTGTACTCTTGCAACTACCGCTTATGTGCTTCGCTTTGTTAACAATATGCCGAGAGCTAGAAAAGGATTGCTACCGTGGGGGCATTTCATCATCACCGATTCTTTGGTCTTCGCGGCGACGGTATCCTTCCGGTCACGTTCCTTTCTGCTTATCGCCCGCTAAGAGACATAGATTTGGTGAACTTGAATGGTGCTTTTCGTATCGGTTGTAAGTTGGTTCGCTGAGGAGATCTTGTACCATCCTGACGGTATCAGCCATTGTTCTCGGCGGCGTCGGATGGAATACTGATCAATTGACTCTAGACCAGATCGAACGGGCCCTTAAGGTGTGTTGTCCTCACGACACTTAATATGTTTGCTGACGTAGTCCTATGTTCGATAAAGGCGCTTTTTGTTGAAGAGCTTGCGTGGACGATCTCACTCTGCCTTCTCAAGTTCGCCCTAATCATCTCATATGGGCGTATATTTATATCCAACACGGGAATGAAAAACGCGCGATCGATACAGACAATTGCCTTCACCGCTGTTTCCGGACTTCTAATAGGATCTATCGTATACTACTTTACACAATGTAAGCCTCTACGAGCGGCTTGGACGCCAAAACTTGGTCACTGCCGGCCCCCGCGTGCGGGCTGGCTTGGAACTGGCATAGCAAACCTCATCACCGACGTCGTGATTTTTAGCGTCCCTGTTGTGTGGCTTGCGGATTTGCGGATGAGCTTGCACAATAAGATTACAGTGGGTATCCAGCTGTTCCTAGGGGCAATGTGAGTAATGTGTTTTTTCCCCGAGCCGAGTAGTGCACCAAGCTTAACAGAAAATTCAGCGTCTCGATCATCAGCTTTACCCGCATTATCGTCCTCGTCAAAGCGGATCCCAACAACATCACTGGCTCGGTAGTAAGACCTGATATCTTCAGCTGTATAGAGGTGACGATGGCTATCGTTTTTGCGTCGGTGGCTGGTATAGCTGGCAGAGAAGCGATCAGCAGCTTTGTGGATAGATTTGTTGTTCCCAGAGCGACGAAGCGAGGTGGAGGATACCGCACAAGCGATGTTGGGCAGTCTAGATCTGGCTCCCGCGGATTCCGTATGGTCGATTCTCGAGATTGGGTAAGGACCGGTACATCGATTGACGAGTCTTTAGTAACGACCGTAGAGCAAATTCGTGAGGGCTGATTGGGTCTTAGTTCGTGGTATTATATGTATTGAGGTGGCTGTGGATAGGAGAAAAGGTTGGAGGAAGGTGGAAGACTTGAGACTCACTTCCCACACTTGCCTGTGTAACCAAGTGATGAATCATCCGTTTTTCATACCACTCCAACGCCACCTTGGTTGATAATCCAGCTCAATTGCATAACAGTCACCCTCCAATGTTATCCATGCCTTGTGTTTCCCCAAGCCCCCAAGCCCCCAAGCCCCCAACCCCTTGGCTCTGCCATTTCAGGCCTTACTAGCTCATACGAGAGGACCATCGACCACAAGTAAGCGCAAAGATATCTATCATTTCAATAGGGTCTACTCGTACAGGCTGTTGATCCACATGTCTGGAAGAACCATAGGGCTTTTTTGATTCCGGACCGTAAGATACTGGATGTTAGATCCATATAATCTGTATACCTCGAATAAGCATAGTGGTCCGGTCTAGATTAGAGATTAGCGATATAGAGCTAACATATATTCTGGACCGGACTCAAATTTACATCCTTAGAGTACAGCCAAGGAATTAGCTTCAAAAAGCTCCAGCAAGACGCGACTCCTGTCCATTCTCAAGTTCAACTCCAAACATCCTCACTATTCATTCTCCACCTCCACCTTTAATATCACCCTCCAAATACCCTAAACATGACACACAAACTTCCCCCTAACCTCCTAGCCCTCTTCGCCGCCCGTCCAGCCCTCCGCTACCTTCCCCCGTCCGATCACGCCGCCGAAGAGCGCACGACCGCTAACATCGGTGGCGTCGCGCAATATCTAACGACGTTGAATAAATATGCAGAGGAAGTGCCATATGAGCCGACGGAGAGCTGGTTGCAGCGGAAGGATCGATTGAAGTTGGAGAAAAAGGAGAGGCAGGAGAGGTTGATTACAGAAGGTGAGAGATCGCTGAGGATGCGATGTCGGATCCCCCACTGCAATATTTCTGATGCATAGCTGACTGGAGTATATATAAAGAGAGGGAAGAGGATCCGAATGTCCGGGGAGATGCTTTCAAAACGTTGTTCGTGGCGCGCCTGAGCTATGATACTACGGAGAAGGATTTGGAGAGGGAGTTTGGGAGGTTTGGGCCTATCGAGAGGGTGCGTTACATGCTGTGCTTGAAACTCGAGATCTCTGGAGATCTTGTTGAAGCCTCTGCGGTCAAGCACTAATTACGATTGCTAGATACGCATCGTCACAGATAGCGCCGAGGGCCAAGGAGACGACGAGACGAAGCCTAAGAAGAAAAAGAAAACTCATCGAGGATATGCTTTTGTGGTATACGAGCGCGAAAAAGATATGAAGGGTACTGCTGCCATCCCCCCTCCCCTCGGAAAGTCGTTTGACTTGGTAAAGGTTGGTACTGTTGACTGACACGGGGGCTGTGCCTTCTGATTGATATAGCTGCCTACAAAGAAACCGATGGTATACGTATCAAGGATCGTCGCGTGCTGGTTGATGTCGAGCGTGGTCGTACTGTTAAAGGATGGAGACCTCGTCGCCTGGGTGGAGGACTCGGTGGCCGTGGATATACCAAAGCAATGCCAGCTCGACCTATAGGTGCGCCAGGAGGCTTCTCTGCGCCAGCTGGACCTGGAGGTTTCGGTGGTGGATTCCGTGGCGGCTTTGGGGGGGCTCCACGTGGTGGAGGGTTTCGAGGAGGATTCCGAGGTGGTGATCGACCTGACTTCCGTGGAGGACGAGGCGGCATCGGATATCAAGGTGGCGGTGGCTTTGGTGGAAGAGGTGGGTATGGTGGTGGTCCGCCCAATGGCTATGGTAATAGCCCAGCACCACCCCCTAATGCACCTTCTGGTCCTGGAGGAAGAGGCGGCTTTGGTGGTGGGTACGGTGGCTCTCCTGTCAACGGTGGAATGAACGGCTCAGCTCCCCATATGGATGGACCAGGCGGTCGTGGTGGGTACGGAGGTGAACCAAGACGCAATGACTATGACGACAGATCTTCCTACCGTGGTGGTGGAGGCGGTGGAGGTATCACTGGAAGCAACCGTGAGCCGGTAAGACCAAGAGATGCTGGAGGGTACGGCGACAGAGGGTATGGCGACCGAGATCGAGATCGAGGCTATGGACAGCGTGACGACAGCCGAAAGAGACCGCACGAGAGTGATGGATACGATGATCCTCGCAAACGAAAGTATTAGTCGCAAGACTACATCTGGGTTTGTTGGGTGGGTCCCCTCGATTTCAGCATTTCAGCTTCAGCACTTTTTCTTCCCTTCGTTGGGGTAAGGCGCGGCATCTTCATCTCACACAGCTTCGACTTCGCCATGGGTAAGCGGGGTTTCACACAACACCTTCAACAACTCGCAGCACCGGCAAAACATTTTCTACAGCACCCGAGCTTTTCTTTCCCGCAACAGCACCCAAGGACGCTTACACAAAGGTATTATTCAAGGGATCCGGTCGTTCGACTTCTTTACGCTCTCGACGGCTCGGAAAGGGGGTATTCGGAGGCCAGACCAGCACTTCTAACTTGTCTTTTTTGCAATCATATTGCCTGCGGTAGGTGTGTACATAATGTGTGACGGTGCATTTGCACTCTAGGTAAGGTCGGGTAAGATCGTCTGGCCTTCCAGACGTCTTCCTTACTGACCCTGATGTTTGATAGATTCTCGCAGCCTGTGTCACCAGCGAGTGTTGCCTTTTGAGGGTATAGCAAATCAAAAGCGGCCTTATGTCCCAGCTTTTCCGTAGCGTTCAGCAATAGTCTATGCTGTAGCAGAGCACCATGTCCACCAACGCCATCGCTAAGCAATCGTGCGCATGACTTCGTAACAGCGTCACAAACAACTTCTCACAACTCAACCTCCTCCGCATTTCCCACCTCATCGTCACCATCAACATCCATTCCTTCCTCAACCTTCTCCTCCCCTCCTTCCTCCAAAACCACAACCTTCCCGGTATCTCTCTCCCAATACGCCTCAACCCCAACCCTGAACTCCGCCAGTGCAACCCCAAACATCTTCAACAACGAAGTCTGCCCACTCCCCAACACCTCCCCCTTCCTACAAACCGTAAAACCCCCCTCACTATCCAACTCGACCCTCGCCTTCACCAACCGCGTCGGCACCCCCAATTTCCGCAAACTCGGCTCAATCGAATGCGCCAACGGGACGTCCTCCTCGATGGGTATCTCGCCGCCGCGGCTGTAGAGGGTGCCGGAGGGTAGAGCGAATGTTCGAGAGGCGGTGGTGCCGGAGCGGGCGTAGTCGGCTGGGGTGAAGGATGCGAAGTGCGCGAGTATTTCTGTTGGAGATCTGGGCGAAAATAATAGACCTACTGAGCCGTGGAGGTGGGGGGAGAGGAGGGATGTGCCGATGTGGGGTTCGCTGGCGGGAGTGAGGCCGAGGGCGACGGCCATTACTTTCGTTTTGCCGAAGAAGAGGCTACGGGGAATGAGCGTCAGCGAGCCAGAACTGCTCTTCTTTTATAGAGATGGGAGGCAGAAAAGTAAACTTAGGGAATGGGGAAATGGAGGCATACCGGCTATCAGATAACTGCGTCCGCACATCTTTGAGGTAGGTATTTCGCATGTTGTGCACGCTGAAGACGTAGATGTAGGGGTATTTGGGAATGCATTCTTGGATGTTGGCGTAGAGGCGGAGAGTTAGTTCTTTGCCCTTTTTTTGGGTCTTGGACATGTGCACAATCTTTGCGCGCTTGGATTTCGGCATTGTGAGAAGACTTTTTGCAAATGAGGTTATAGAAGAAGTTATTTACCTCCCGGTGTTCGTGCTTGCCAAGTCGGAGAGGCTTACGTAACAGTGTTGTTTTTCCCGCGTCCTCGGACAAAACACGACTTACTAAAACACTACTCACCAAAATACACAACCTATCAAAATGGATAGACCCAATCCTCAGCTATTAGCACAGCATTTCAGATCTTGTGCCCAGGAAGTTGAGAAACTCGATAATCTTCCGGCTTTCAATCAAGGACAGCCTCTTCTTGCTGCCATTCAACGGATCGAAGTCGCAATGACGGCGATTAGCACAGATGTGACAGCTCTCCGCACAGATGTGACAGCTCTCCGCACAGATATGACGGCTCTCCGCACAGATATGACAGCTCTCGGAGGCCGTTTCGATACTCTTCAACTTCAAGTCACCGCGGAGTAAGATCCACATTGTATTCTCAATGCCTTTTGTGCTAATTATGTGGATAGGTCACAGAATCAGATCGCTCGGCTATTCAATTCTCATATCACAACCTCAACGCATGACTTTCAACCTATTCGAACTGCACAGAATGAAGTTCCTACGGAATTTCCACGTAATGGGAATACACTTGCTGCAATGTCTGGTACGTTTTCAATTTGATTAAAGTATTGCAAAGTTCACAATTACTTAGGTGCCAATCTTGCACGTCTCTTGTCTGCATACGGAGTGGAACCGCAACGACCGATTGAGTCAAGGAGGCATCAGCTGAAGCAGGTTATTGGGATTGTTTATCAAGTATGAATTCCAGACATCAAAGTTGCTAGATTAATATGATTTGTTCTATTACTAGCAGACAAAGGTCCTGTACATTAGCTAGTGTTTGTATGTCCGAAAAGAGCTGTTGAAACACCAAAACTTGTTTTCTCTATGTAAATTAATTGTGAAGTTTTGTGCCTCGAACTTTTATAATATTCCGGTTTGTAGGGCTGAGCGAGCGCCAAGTTTTCGTTCTCCGCGACGAAAATGAGGCCTCAAGCGTGCTCATCCGTCAATCTATCAGCATAGCAAGATTCATGGTTGGTTCGCTTCCGCTGGCTTCACCTGCGAAGCTAAGAATCTCAGTACGATGATCTTGCGGAAGTCTTGAGTCCTTGACCCAATATGCTTGGGTTCATGGAATATGTCCAGAATGCCTTCCACGAAGCGTCGCGCTGGGATAGAGATAACTCATATGGCACCTTGACAAGCACATCGCGAAGTAGCAAATGTCGCTTTACTGGCACCTGATACCTTACTAATCTTTGGCAGATCTCCTTGACTTCTCGACGCCCAATGGCCTCCGCTTTCACGTCTCCTCGCTCTCCTCTCCCAATTTCGCAACTTCATACACTCTTGGTAGCGTTGGCCTTGTAGACGGCTCAGTCTCGTACCTCTACTCGTCTCTCTCCTTAGGAGCACTCGCATCGAAGAGCAGTGCAATCGATCTGCACCATCTCATCCCTGGCTACCGCCAGTTGCAAGATCTACGACAGTCAGATGATCCAGAATGGTGGGAGATATGGCACCAAGGCAAGCGAGTAGACCGAAGAGAGACATTACTCTACGGCCGTCTCTTCCTGCCCAATTCGACCCTCGAAGCTCTCTACCTCCGCCGCCTGACTCCCCGGACTCAGGTCAAAGTGTCATGCGTCAGCGACTCCCGCCTGCCAAATGGCGGTACAATACTTGCACATCTTCAGCACGATGCCGCGAGACACAATACCGAGTATATCTTCAGCACAGATAGTGCCCTATTTGGTGTGCGTGGATTGTACAATTTTGGACCGGATCGATCACCTGCTCACCCTCCGTTCGAAGGTTCGCCTGATCCGACGATAGCCACTGCGAATGAAGCAACGGCTTATACTCCTCTACAACCGCATGGTCGCTTCTCAGCAGGTGGGGAGATCTATTACGGTCTGCTCAATAAGTCTGGCGGTATCTCGACTGGATTACGATTTGCGACTCTGCCGTCTCACACTGGGTTTCCGTATACCATGACTTTAACCTTGAATCCTCTCATGGGTAATTTGAGTAGCACTTACTCTGTTCTTGCTTCACCGCTGCTAACTCTAAGTTCACGCTTTGACTTCAACGTTTACTCGTATGAAAGTGAATTGCAGGTTGGGACCGAGCTATGGCGGCGAAAGTCAGAGCCAATAGCACAGGATTTAGCTTGGGCACGGCAGAAGATGAGTCTACCAGACCTTGAAAGTTCACCCTGGAGCAAAAATGCGCGAGAAGACATGGCCGGATGCCTCAAAGCTCGTCTTGATCAAAAAGGAGGCTTGGGTGTGCTTTGGGAGGGAAGGGTCAAGGAGCTATTGTACAGCTGCGGTATGACCGTTGACCTCAGAGGTGGTGAAAACATGGTCAGGGGATTCGGAGTGGAAGTGCAATACTCATCCTGACGAATAAAATACAATCATCCCTTCAATACCACGATTTTGCCGGGCTTGGTGCCAGAATAAGTGACTGTCTCGGACGCCAGTGCAATCACCCAAGGCCTAGACGCCCACGGTCTGAACAACGAATTAAATATATAACTTCTTAAGAGCTACCGGTCGTCTAGTCATGAGTCACCTTGAGTGCTGATGGATAAATCCTTGGCTCTTCTGCATTTGTGCTCTACGAGTTTCGGGCTCCATCAGCCTCCACGACTGCCACTCATCTTGGCTCGCACACATGCGGCGAAAGCGGCATTTGTGTCTGCAACACCAGGCCCACCTGCGATTGTGTCGAGAGTTCTCTTTTTCATACTCATGTGGCGACCCACAATACAAGTTACGCCCCTGGCTGGTGTGTTGTGCATTAGCAAAAGTAACAGAAGAACGAGTTGAATAATGGGCCGAATGGCGAACATGTTGGGCCGAAGTACAGGCTTGATGTTAGTCTTCGAGATACGAATGGGGACGAGATTGCGGAGACGCCGTGGACGGCGATCGGTATGCCTTCCCTGAGACACCGGTCTCGCCGCATTGCTTGCTATACAGGGCGACTGACCACTTATAGCGGATCATACTGGCTTTGATATTACCAACAAATTGCCAGTCGTATTCATCGTCACTCCAGGGGCCTTGGCAGGGTGATACTGGCTTTACTTGCTAAATCTTCTGTGCACCAAAAAGAGTCTGGAATGTTCAAGTTCCCCCTCTATTACATGTGTGTGCTGCAATCTTAGGGCTTTGTAGCCTTTGGCTCTGTCTTTGATCTCGACAGCTGACCTGTCTCCCAAATATCGAGCATGATCAATCGGTACTAGATGTTGGGAAGTGCACATAAAGTCCCTACAAGTGCTAAAAACCACTGCACAATTGCGTCTTTTGACGTGCAGTCCTGATTTGATTCTCCTTGAGCTCTAGGCAATGTGGTCAGATCTCAGTAGCCAGCCATTGCAGAAAACTTAGTATTGCCCGGACTGACTACAAAAACATATATACCGGGTCTTGAGGATTAGACCGAGTAGCAAAAACACCAAAACTGGTAAGGTCCGCGTTCACGTTTTTTACAAACTCCAGCTCACGTTCATTTCGACACATTTAGATACCTCTACGTTCAAACCACTTTCTCAACAAAGACTGCCAAAGAGCATATCACTAAGCAAGATGGCTCCTAATGGCGATCGGCCAGCGAGTAATGAGGCTGGTATGTCTTGAACACGTCTCCACAATAGCTCTCACAAGACCTATGCCCACTCTCCACCCCTCTTCCAGCTTACAAAGACAGATCTTGTACTGACATTACACGCAGTATCGGGCTACAACGTGTTTGTCTTGGCACTCTTCCTCGCTCTAGTCCTTACTTCAACTACACCTGGCAACGCTCCTCGGCGCTCGAATGGCACACCAGAAGCGTCTTCAAGCCGAGCCACAGGCTCGAGTACAGATGGCTCGAGCTCCGTAAGTATCTATCTAATGCAAGCGACACAGGAAGCGCTAACAATTCAGACCCAGGCCGACATCATGTTTCCCACCCACCCAGATCCAACACTCCCAGAAAAAGACCGAAAGAGGTGGAAAAAACTCTTCTTTGGTAGGTAGAGTCAAGCACCTATGCCTTGCTTCACTCGAAGCGTCTACTAACAGCGTCCTCATCCATTTAGAACTGTCAACTATCGAAACCCACCGAGCGAACCCTCCTAACGCGAGCGAAGAACAGGAAACAGCCACTTGGAATAGGGACATCGCAAATACCACACGCGAAGGCCACAAGTTCGCCAAGTATCGAAAGAATTGCCTCCGCTCCCGGTATGTTATTCAGACCTCTCATTCCACATTCCTTCCGCTACCAGAGAGTCGTGTCACCTTACTTACACTCGTCTAACAGCGAGACCAATATTCGCGAGATTCTGCGAAAGATGATGGTCTCAGTTGGAGATACGCGTGGTGGTGGGAAGAAGAAGACTGAGGTAAAGAAGGGTGGTGGTGCGTCGGCTGCGCCGAAAGAGGGTGGAGGCAAGAAGAGGAAGCGAGCAAACGACGATGAGGGGAAGAAGGATAATGATGAGGGATATAGGGAGCGCGAGGGAGATAAGGAAGGTGAGGGCAACAAGGATAGTGAGGGCAACAATGATGAAGCAAACGAGGATGATGCTGAGAACGAGGGCAACACTGGGGACGAGGACAACGCTGAGGACGATCCGAATCTCTCTGCGGTCGCAAATGGCAAGCGCCCCACTCATGGCCCCAAGAAGCCTCGTGGGGGTGGGCGTGGCGGACGTGGGCATAGGGACTACGGTGATCCGCCTCCAGGTGCTGGTATGATGAGCTGATTTGGGAGTTTGGATTGGCTAGTAAAAGGTGATAGCATGCATAGTAATTGCAGATCATCCAAGTTGATGGACTATGACCGTCTCTCTGCTTGAAAATGGTCACTGGCTGAAAGCTCTCTTGGCCAACAAACAACCACTATCACAAACACAAACATGGCCTCACTTCTCTGTAATATATGCATCCCTCTCTCCCACCAGCCCCCATATCAGAAACCACAACGATCCAACCTTCCACGCCTGATCTCTCTCCACACTCGTGGCTTTCACAGCCAACTTTCCAGCCACACCCACCACCCACCTCCACAGCCTTCCACCTCATCACCTCCCCCAAAGCACCAGCCCAATATCGATCATCCGCAGCCCCAACAGCAGCAGCCCACACGACCCAAACCCCCCAGTACGAACACCTCCCTGGGTGACAGACAGTACATCATCCTCCCTCCACTCTCTCCAATATCACAACCCAGCCATGTCATGACTTCTCGATCCACCAACCCTCCAACCAATGAATAACCTGCCCCTCCCAAAACCAATTTCGACAAAGATGCGAGGTTAATTACTCTGGCATTCTAACCTCGACGCTCTGACAACGATCTACAGATACGAAAATCCGCCCCCATATATCCCTCTTGCAGGCTTGACCGAATGGGGAAAAAGAGAGGTGCGGGGGGGGGGGGGGGGGGGGGGGGTGAATGGGGGGGTG